>Ga0315908_10002230_pt1 | contig 14277 bp, 4 predicted proteins | sample LakEriMetagenome_12_FD_203520 | JGI IMG/M metagenome (GOLD analysis project Ga0315908, IMG submission 203520) | Freshwater fungal communities from buoy surface, Lake Erie, Ohio, United States - Buoy 4 MA124 | ecosystem: Environmental > Aquatic > Freshwater > Lake > Lake biofilm | place: USA...
CTACTATCTTTTATGATCTGTGATCATCTACTATTTCAAATTCTCCAATATAACCATGCTTTTACATTACTCTTAAGAATCTTAACATTGTCTTTGATGAAGTCCTTAACATCACTTATTTTCTACCAAGTCTTTCTGCATTCACCATTGATCTTAAGTTATCAGCTACGATGTCAACTTTTACCATATATTATAAAGATATTATTTATATTTATTAAATTATCCATACATTTATTATATTCTTATATATCATACTTAAATATCGCAACATCTAACAAATTACACTTTTATAAACTATTAATAAACAAAACATTATTAATTATTATACATAATTAATTATTATATCATTTTTCAATAATACTATTATTAATATAATATATATATAATTTTATTGTAGTTAATTAATTAATTAATTAATTATTTTCATCCTAAATTTTTAAAAATGCTGTTACTTTCTAGTAATTATTACCTTAGTTTTTAAGACTCTGATTTTTTAAGACTTGTATTTTTGAATTCTATAATTTATTTTTTCGGTATTAAATCAATAGATTATTTATTTTTTTTGTATTCTTATTAAAATTTATCAAAAACTGAGCAATTGTCTCTTTATCATTTCTAAAAAGCATTTAAATTTAATGATTATTTAAAACTTTAGTTGTCTAAAGTTTTAAAATATTATGAAGGTTTGTGAAAATTACCATTAATTTAATCCTTAATATATTTTCTAATTTAAATAATCAATAAATAATTGTATTAATTAATAAAAAATTTATTACCTTGATCCATAAGACTCTTTACCATTAATATTAGAATAATTTATATCATTTAATCTTTTAAAATTTTCAAACTATTTATCATCATTCCAAATCAATTTTTTGCTATCACTTTTTTCAAGACTTTTCTAAGTTTTTTAATCTTAAAATATTTAAGATTTTAGAATTTATTGTTTATTTTTTTAAACTGGAGATTTTTCTATAGTTTATTTGCTAAAAAATTTTTTTTCTGAACTTGGTTTGAATAATTATTTTTAAAGATTATATTTCTGATTATTTAAATTAGATTAACAATAGTTTTCAAAAACTCTCCTATTTTCAAAATCTAATTTTTATTCTTTCACTATTTTTTATTCTTATTATTTTAATAATTTTTATCCTATATATTAATTATTTGGATTAGATTCTCCATAAAATTATTTTAGTTTTTACTATTTGGCTGTTAAAGGTTAATCATTATTAAAATTGTTAATATCTGGTGGAAATTCGAGCTTTTTTATTTTTGGTTTATCATCAGTCTTTTATTAAATTTTTAAGAAATCATAATCAAATATATTTGACTTTACATTATTATTAATTCTAATTTTTACAGGTGTTTCTTTAAAATTAAAAATATTTGTATGCTAAAATGTTTGACTTGATCTTGTTGATTAAGGTCTTAGATTATTCATATTTATCAAGTTATTCATTTTTTTAATAAAAAGTTAATTTTATTTATAAATTATAAATTAGATTTATCATTTTATATGATTTTAATAATCATAAATATATATTATATTATTTATAAGAAATTTTTTTATTATTATTATTATTATTAAATTATTATAAAAAATACAATTATATTTATTTTATGAAGCATTTATTAATAAAATTTTGCATTTTAACATTTTCTTTTAATGTCAATTTGATAAAATCCACTAATAATTTAAAAAAAAAAATGTCTTATAATTTCTAGAATTAAAATTTCGAAAAAAAATAAAAAATAAACGAAACTTCTATTTAAAATATAAATTAAAATTGATTATAAAATACAGTTTTGGAATAAACAATCAATTAAACAAACTAAAAATAAAACTTTTCTAATTAAAATATTAATCTTCAATTAAGAAAAAAAGAAAGTAAAAATTATTTAAGATTAATACAAATATTCATTAAGTTAACAATCTTGATTGTTTTAATTTTATTTTCATATTTTGCAGTATCAATTAAAAATTTTGCTCATAAATAATCTGGACAAAATAAATGTTTAAGTAAGCTTTTGGTAAAATAACTTAAGTATATAAATTATAATAATTAAAAGTTATATTTTTAACATAGTTATTTATTCAATAGTATGTTTTCTCATAAATTAAATTGAATCTGTAAACAAAATTCTAATTAAAAAGAATTTAAACTTGAATTAATTTTGTTTATATATTTTTATGTATTGTATTTTTTATTTGTTTTAATTGTTAATGACTTTAAACAAAGCCCAAAATCAAATAAACGTATGGAATTAGTATGAAAGAGATGGTAATCTAATTATATTAAAAATTTACAAAAAATATAATTTATCTATTAATTAAAAAGTATAGGATAAAGATTTGTTATTTAGAAAATACGAGGTTTTATATTTAGACTAAGAGAAATCTTAAAAAAAAAGTGAATTAGCTAAAGAAAAACTACTAATATGTTAAAAACAAAAACTATAGTATTATTTATTAAGATAAGAGTTTATAGCTCCATCATTCTTTCCAGTTTATGAAGAAAATTTTCTTAGAGATGATTTCAATTTTAGTAACTATCTTTAAATTTGCATAGCTAGTTGCATTAAAAAAACCTTCTTAATGTCAAACTACACAATTTTGACTTTTATCGGAATTTTCATTTTATTCTAGTATATTTCTTAGTTTATGTATTTTCAACTTTATTTTGTCCTATTGTATATTTTTCCTCTTTTATTTATAGCTTTTTTAATATATTTAAATAGCAAAAATAATCATGTTTATTCCCTTTTAACTCATAATATTAAATCTCCTTATGAAATTAACTTTAACAAGTTTGAAAGAGTTAGAGATCCCTATATTAATATTGATAAAATTAATCAGCCTAAATTTTTACAGGAGGAATTTAAAAAAACTTATTTTCTTGACTAGTAAAATAAATATCAATATATTTTCAACAATTAAATATTATAAATAATAGATATGCATGCAAATAAAAAAGATTATTTTGCTTTTTTAACCCAGAATTTCACTTTTATTTAATAAATATATTTGTAAATATCAACATTATTTGGTTAATTGAATTTATCTTTTCATTTGAATATAGATTTGAATAAAATGCATTTAAATTAATTTTAGATTTAATAATGTTTGGATCTTATTTATTCTAAATTCTTTATTTGATTCCTGAAAACATTAAGAATTTAAGTTTAAATACTAAAGTATTATTTTAATTATTATTCTTAAATAGATTTAATAATTAAGAGATAAAAAAATAATAAAAAAAGTAATATTTAAATAAAAAAAATAAAGTACTGAAATATTCATAAAACTATACAGATTGATAAAATCATCAAAAAAAAGTCTAAAAAATTCAAATTAAATTGTATAACCTTTAAATAAAGTAATTGTCCAATAAATAAATAATTATTTTTATTGGATAAATAAAAATGAGTTATTTTTAGGTTAATAATAATAAATGAATGAACAAGAAATTAATAGTATAAAACTTAATTAATTATAAAATTTAATAAATCTTTGTGGCTAAGTTTTAGATGAAGATGAATTATAATACTTAACAAAAGAATGTTTAGATATTGAATCCGATTGCATAAAAAAGGAATTATTATTAAAAGCAATTATAAAATTTAGAGAAGACTCAGAGACTAATTGTTTTTAAAATGTAAAAGAAGGTTTGCAATATATTTTGGAAAGAAAATTAAGATCTAATTATAAATAAGACTCAATAACTCTCAAATAATTAAGAATATCATTTTAAGATAATACTTTTATTAATAATGAGTAATTAGAACTAGCATTAAATTAAGTAAATAATTTATCATATTTCAGATTAAATATTTAAATACAGATACAATAGGCCTTAGAATTGACTTGATCTCAATTTTAATTGCAAATTAAGTACAGTCTTTTTTGAAATGATTTTAATAAAATTAATCATATTAATTATATTGTAATATTTACATAAATATATTTTTATATATTAAATTTGTTATTATATTTAATCATATTAGTAAAGTTAATTTTTAATATTTATATTAATTAAATACTAATGTATAACCTATAAAAAGAAAAAGATTTAAGGTAAATTATATATAAAAATAAAAATAGACCTGTAAGTATTATATATTATGGAAATGGAAAAACATTCGAAAATAACAATGAAGAATTATTGTTTACTAAATAATACATAAAGAAAATAAATAATAAAAAATAAAATGCGGAAAAATCTCCTACATTATTTGATTCTACAAGCGTTTTATATTTTGATAAACCTTAAACAAGTAAAGTTAAAAACGTTTCATAAAGACCTTTCAAAAGCAATTAAGAATCAAAATAATTGGTTTATTATTATTATTTAATTTAAGAATTTTAAGAAAGGCAAAGCAGATGGAGTTTTTATTAAATAATCCAAATAAACTGAAGAAAAAAAGTGGATACCAAATAAAAAAAAATTTGAATAAAAGATAAGAGACTGGTAAAATGAAAATGATTAAGATTAAATTAGATTAATTAAATCTTAAATGAAATACGAATTAAGAAACAATTATGGTAAAGAAATGTTAAAAAGTAATCCTGTAAAAAATTATTTATAGGAAACAAAATCATAAACTAATATTAATTAATAGGAAAATTAATAAGATAATTAAAAAAATAGCATTAATAATGTTTTTAGCAATAATTAAACAAGTCAATATAATAATTTTTTTAATAAATAGAATTAAAAAGAATTTGATGTTTTTGATAATCACAAAGCAAATTTAAAAAAAAGAGTTGAAGGTCTCAAATCAAATATTGAATTAAGGTTTGATGAAAAATATATAATTGATTTAAATAATAATGAAAGATAATAATTTAAAGAATAGTAAGAATAAAAAAAGACTAAAAAAGATTAAATAATGGAATTAATGCATGGAAAATCTGCTAATAATATTATTAATTACAAATATGCACCAAATTTTTAATAGTATGTAAATATTAATTTATAAAATTTTTATTTATTATTTATTTAGTAAATAACAGAAAAATGTACTAATTAAAAAATAGACACAAAAAAAATATTAGAATAAAATAAAGATGAACCAGATTTTAAAAGAAAAGCATTTTTAGAGAAAAAATATATTTATTAATATTGATAAAATGATATTTTGAATATAATATTAATAATAAATAATTATAAAGCTAATGATAATATGTTAATGAAATATAAAGAAATAAGTAAATAAGTCATGTAAAATGATGATTATAATGATGATGAGTTTTAAACTTATTAATTAGGAATAGAAGATCATGTGGATTAAGACTAGGGATGTCTTGAGTGGTCTTTTGATAGTAATGAAGATTGTTGAGAATGTAAATAGACAAAGTAACCATATCATTAAGAGTTTCGTCTGAACAATTATTAATATCAAAATCATTAGAATTATAAACTTTAAGAGCCAAGTCACGATATTTATCAAGTTGAAACTTCTAATACTATTCATTTTGATAAACAAAATCAGGTCTGAGGTCGAGAATGAGTCCATACTCACTTTGATCCAACTCCAAAATGTCATCATCTTCAATTTTCAATAATTCTCCCCAATTTCTGAACTGATCCTGAAATTTCTGCTCAATGAACTCACTGAACTCATTCGATATTTCTCCTTCCTCTTGAGTTTAATTTAAGTACACTTTTAACACTTGTCTTAAACTATCCGCCTGTTTAGTCCGAGAACCACAATCATTCTATTTTCAATAAAATAAACAGTACTTTATTATATTGAGAATCACTCTATTCAATTATATTTTATTGAATTAAGTTATTATTATTATTGTTATTATTATTAATAATGTTATTATTATGATGAATGTTACTATTATTGTATTTTAAATATTATGATGAAATCTTCTATTTGTTTATATTGTCTATATTCATTAAGCTACTTTCTTTTATTAGTTTATCAATTAATAACATTTACTGCGTCTTTCTTTGATTAAACTGGTTATTATTGAACTAAAAATGATAATTTTGTGAGTCAATAATATTGTTTTGTTTGCAATATTTTTGGAGATATATATCTTTGACATGATCTTCAGATTCGAAGTATTTGATATTGATATTTTATAATTGATGAAATATTTTATTCTTAATATCCAATGAATCATTTATCTCTTGTTAAAGTATTTCATTTTCAACTCTTTAATACTCATCAGATGCTAAATTGCTGCCCATTAACTGCTTCTTTTTTTTTTCAAGAATTTATTTGCGATCTTTTTGTTCTAAATTGCTCATATAAATTAAATTAGTCACTAATTATAATTATTCATCATTATTTTATAAGTATTGGATTATTTCGTTTAATGCTCTATATATATCGATTTCATCGATATTTATCATTATATTCTTTCCTTGCTCTAATTACATATTCATGTTATCTTCTTCTTTCTTTTCTTCTTCTTTTTCTTCTTTTTTAATTTCTTTTTTTATTTTGAATTCTTAAAACCCATCCCACTCAGTTTCTAACTTCTTTTATTAGAGTCTCATTATTTCTTTTTATTATTCTCTTTTTTTAGATATATCTTCTAAAGCCATACTTTATTCTTATTTCATTAAATTATTGTTAGTTTGAAAGTTATTTTTACTTTATTGCTTTTATTAGTTTTTTATTTATGATTATTATTTTTTATTTGTAGAATTAATATCGTCTTTTTTAGGCCTGCCTCTTCTTTTTGGAGCAAACTAGAAATCTTATTATTGCATTTTAGCTATATTTTATAATCTTTATTTTAAAATATGACAAGGCATAAAAAATATTAAAATATAAAGAAAAATGTAAAAAATAAAAAATAATAATAATCATTTAGATTTCCATAACTCTGTTTATTCTCCATCCTTTAATAAAATTTTTCCTTCATCTGAAACAGTGATAACAAATGGTTTTTTCCCTTTATCAGCTGTGGCAGTATTCCAAACTATTTTGTCAGTATCATCTTTTATTGCAAAGTCTCCTGACTATGTAATTTCTAAAATAAATGGTTCAGTTCCATTGCTTTTCTTTGAACCAGTTTCAAATGAACTTTTGCCTTCTATATCAAAAACTTACAAATTAGCCTTTATTTAAATAAGATATTAAATAAATTACATCTTTGTCCAACATCATATAAAACTTTTCATTTTTAGAATATATCCTTATCATTTATTTAATAAAATTTTTTTTATCTTCAGTTGATAACTATTTTAATTTTAGAGGCATGGGCTATTAAAAACTGCATTCACAAGTGAATAAACATTTGAAAGCGGATCCAAAACATTAATCTAACTTTCCAAAAGTCTTTTCATCGACTTGTGTTTTGCATTCCGACTTGCCTTTACAAATATCATTCATTTTGCTATGAATATCAATTGTGCAATAATTGGGAGTATAGTCTGGACACATTCCATCAATTGTATTGAAGCCACAAAACTCAATGAAGGAAATTGTTGGATCAAAGCAATCATCTCCACATTTTAGTTTTGCTACCATTGGAGCCATTTGCTCTGCACAATAGCTTTTATATACTTTTGCTTATTTTACTCTTATCTTTACAGCCATTGATATTTTTGTTTGATGTTTTGCATGTGATTGCCATCTTACCTTTTCTTTATATTTCTTTATCAATCCATTCCTTAAACTTATTTCTTAACTAATGATTATTAAATTTAATAATATTAATAATAACTTCATTAAATTTATTATATTTAATTTCACTATTTTTAAATTATATATATATTTTTAGTTTTTTAATATTAATATACATTTATTTTTAAATTTAAATACCAATAATTTATAATAATCAAAATAAGTCAGATTCTAAATAAGTTTAATTTAAAATTACATTATTCTTATTTAATAATTAATTTTATTTTTAATAATTTAATAAATTATGATATCCATATTCAATAGGAAAAGATAATTTTTTTAATTTTTGGAAATTTTATTTGTCATATGTGTAATTTACTAATATACCATTATTATACTAAAAAAGATTAACTATATCAAAAAACAATTAGAATTTGATTTTTTCTTTCATTTAATTTAGTTATTAATTACTTAAAATTATTAATAAAATATACTTAATAAAAATAAATAAATTTTTCGATTTATAATCATATTCTAATTAATAATCAAAAAAACCATTTTTATTTTCTAAAATATTTTTTAACTAATGAATATTATTTTAATAATTTTAATAGTCAATTTAAAGCTGAATATATTTTTAATTTTTATATCTATCAAGCTTATTAATTTTCATTATTTGATTGTTTATATCATTATTATTTTCTTCAATTATATAATTTGTTTAATCCTCTTAAAATTATAATTAGAACTAGGAATTCACATTTATTGTCTATAAATTTTTAATATTATCTTAAAAATATTCTAATTTATCTAAATTTTAAAGATCAATTTATCCTTAAATTTAAGATATAATATTATTAAAACATTAATTTTTGTTATTAATTTAGCTATTTGAACATTAAATTTAATAATTTAAAATTTTTTTAGGGATTTTAAATATTTATAAATTAGCTTAAGTAATAATTCCATTTATAGAATTTTTTCCAATAAATGCTTCATTTAAACAAGATAGTTATCCAAATAATTTATAATTATAAGGTTATGTTATCAATTATTATCCATTTAAAGTATTAGGGACAGCAACTTAAAGATTATTGATAATTTAAGAAAAGTTATATAAATTAATAGATTATAGAATAACATCATTTTAATTTAAAGCCTAAACAAATTAAATATAAGAAAAAATAAAAGAAAAGATGAAATAGTATATAAATACTTAAAATATTTTTAAATGTGAAAACCTGGGATGAATAGGAACATAACAACCTTATTATTATAAGATATTGTTTAATTATTCAAATGTAATTCCACTGCCTACTGTAACACTCATATTATTAAAATCAATTTAAATATCTGTCATTTTTGATTAATCGATTATTATACTGCCTTCATAATCCTAGCCCTCCTCTAACTCTTATTTAATATCTTAGTTTATCAATTTAAAATTGTATTTTTAACAAAAGTTTATCAATCTACACACCTCTTTTATGTCTTTAGGCTGTATAAATAATAACGGTCTATATTATTTATAATTATTTAGTCATTGTATTATTTTTATAAGTTATATACTTCTCTTTCTACATAGCAAATTTTATTTTATCTCCAAATGTATTTATTCCAAGCTATTTTTATTCTATATTGAAATTCTTACATATTTTTGAAAGTCCCTTAATTCTTCAATATGTTTTTGAGTATAATTCTTAATAAATCATATTTGCTATTATTAAAGAAGATCCATAAAAAAAAACTTTTTTTTTTTTACTGAAGGTTAAATTAATAAATTTTTTTATCATAAAATTATATTATATTAGTTCTATACTATTTTTAAATAATATGAGTAAATAGTACAATTATGAAAGAGATCTTTTAAGTGATGATGAATAAAAAAACACTAATTATTTAGATAAGCTTGAAGAAAACTACAAGAAACTAGTTAGTTACAAAAATAATTTGTTCAAACTTGATGCATTAATATTACTAGAGAAAGATTAATAAACCAAAGAAGAATTTATAACTATGAAAAGTATTAATAATTAATAAATTAAATAAAATTGAAAAAAATAATAATGACTTTTATTAATAATAAATAGGTGATTTGATTTAAGCAATTCAATATCAAGGTGAATAAATAAAATAACAATAGAAAAGCAACGAATATTTATATTCGATAGAAAGAATAAACAAAGATTACTTACAATGCTTGTGCAAAGCATATGATAAAAAGAGTTAATAATGGATAAATGGATATATAGTGGAAGTAGATGTGGAGAAACAAATAGCTAAAGTATACTTGATAGAGCAAAAGAGAGAGAAATAATTAGAAGGTATATTTGTGAAGGTAATTTAAAAGAATGAGAAGGAAGAGTTCAAAGTGGGGAGCTATGTAGAGGCGATTTACTCTAAAGACGGATTGTTCCATGCTGCCTAAATAGAAAGCATCATAGATGATTAACATCATCTTCATCCCATTCCCTCTTACATAGGTGTTTAGACCATTTATCTCATCAAGTTCCAAAGATGGAACACTATTGAGTATGTTCCATTATCTTACCTCAGAGAATCTTAATCTTAAATTAATAAAACTCAAAAGCTACCATGGCATTAAAAAACCACTACTAAATTTTCTAATCTTGATACCTTTAAGCCTCCTGATCATCTTAAAATTCTACCTAATGATTCTGAGTAATAAAGAATTATCAAAAAGAAAAAAATCAAAAATTTAAAATTTGTATATATATTATTTAATATTTTTAGTAATTTAAATAAGCTAGGCTTGAAAAGGACACTAGTGAAAAAACTAATGTTTGGAAATAATTTGTTAATAAGACATAACCCAATGGAATAAGTAAAAAATATGGACATTTCCAATATAAATAATAAAAAGACAGTATTTTTAAAGATGATTTAATAGAACAATTGAAGTAAGAAAGTCTTGCTAAAAACTACTAAAATCAAAGATAAAGATATACGTTTTAGTAATTATAAGATGAAAATTGATATTTTTATATATATTGAATATCTTCTAGAATTACATATAAACTATAATAAATAATAAACTTTTAATTTAATTAAATCATATGATAAAATTAAACAAAAAGTAAGATGAAAATTTAGATTTAAATAAATTCATTTCTGAGCTTAACTTTAAAAGGTAGTAATAGTATTAAGATGAAGAATAAATTAAAATTAATATATTTAATAATTAATTATAAAACGGTAAATTTTTAATATTATAAAATAGAAAAAAATTAATAAGCTTTGAGATAAGAATAGAATTAAGAATAAAAATTTTAATAAATGTATATCTAGGACACTAACTGAGAATCTGAATGATAAAATCAAAATAATAGTAATAATTTAATAAAAGAAGATAAAAGATAAGAATTAATTAACAATAAGAAATAATGAATTTTAGATTTGAAATTGAAATTATCAAAAATAAATTTCGATGAATAGAATTAAACTGATAAGAAATATAATTTTAAAGATTTAATTACTGTATAGAATTAAAAAAATATGGATTTTTTTATCTAAAATTAATAAATCAATATTTAATCAAATATGAGTTAATAATAATATTAATTAAATCAAACTGAAAAAAAATAAAAAGATCTTCTTAATACTTTTTTTAATGATAATGATTCTAATATTTTAAAAAATCCTTATTCAAATATTATTAAAAATAATTATTCAAATAATGCTATAGATATTTCTTAAAATTAATTTTATTTTAAAAAAAATAATCAGTTTTAGTAAGACTTAACATAAAAACAATTGACTTCAAAATTAATTTTTATTAATAAATAGACTAATAATAATTTAATATAATAAACCTAATTTACTGATCAAAAACACAAATTAAATATTTCAAAAAATAATTTTTTAATGTCTTAAAGTTAATTAAATATTATAGAGATTTAAAAAAAAGATTTAAATATAAATATTTGTGAAAATACTAAATAAAGTTTACATTATTCTTTGTAAAAATAAACAAAAATTAAATAATACTAAAAAGAACTTGACAGATATTTTGAAAATATTAACTTTAATAGAAATAATATTATATTTAAAACCTAATAAATTTAATAGAAATTTAATATGATTTATAATTTTAAAATTAAATAAAAATAAAATATGAGAAACTCCTAAACATTTTCTAATATAAATGAATAAGGGAATAATATTTTATTTAATGTAATTATTAATTTTTATTTAAAATAAGTTAAGTTAGGAACATAGTGAAATAAAAATTGATAGAAAAAATTAAAAAAAATTAACAAAATAGTTTGAATTTTAATACTAGAAACTTAATTCAGATTTAAAAAAACAAAAGAAATCAAGCGACGATTCAAATAGTTTGATATTAAGTAATCCTATAATTGAAAATAAACATAAATATTCATCAATGAATAATTTAGCTAATTTTGATTTTAAACCTATTTAATTAACAGCTTTAAATTAAGAATAAGAAAATTAAAATAATAATATTAATTAATTATAACTATAACATAATAATAAAATATTTTAAACTTAAGAAAAAATAATTCAGTTTAATTCAAATAATTAGTCTTTTTAGTTTTAAGACAATAATAATTAAAACTTTAAGAATATTTAATAATAAGATAAAAAAGTAACTTATATTCAATAAAATTAAAATTAAAAATATTAAAATTAATATTAATATTAAAACTTGTTATCTTAATAAAATAAAAATATAACAAATAAATTAAATGAATTTAATTTAGATTAATTCTAATTAATTGATAGCTAAATTGATATAAATGTTTAAAAGTATGATAATAGTAATAAAACAAATAAATAAATTAAGATTAAAAATTAATTTGATAATTTATTAAAAAATTAATTTAATGATTAATAAGATAATTAAAAAAATTTCTAATTAAGACTATTATAATTCAAAGAAAAAATATCAAATAAATATATTTCTTACGATAATTTAAATTAATAATAATAAAAAGGTAATATTAATAAATTTTATTTTTAAAGAAATTTAAAATAATATTTGTTAAAATTTTGAATAAGAAAAATAAAATAATAATAATAATAAGGATAAATTAAAAATAGATGATTTATAAAATTAAGATTTTTATTTAAATTAAAAAAATAATAATGATATTTTATAATCTGTATAAAATATATAATAAAAAAATAGTTCAAAAATGAATTACATTAAATAATTAGAAACAGAAAATAAAACAAAATATATAATGAATAATATTAATAATTAAAAAACTTTAAAATAATCAGAAACTAATCCAAGTTATTAAATTAAAAATTAAAATGATTTTAATTAATAAAATTTTAATTTAGATTAATTATAAAATAAATATTTTGACTTAGAATTGTCAAAATAGAATTAAAAATTTATAAATGTTACTTAAGATTAATAATAATTTATTAATAAATTTATTGAAAATATAATAAATAACTCAAAATCTATATATAATAGTTCAATTTAATAATCTTAAATAGATAATTTAATAAAATAAACTAATTAAAATTTAATAATTTAATAATTGGAAGAAAAACATCCATAATACTAATTAAATACTAATTAAGATTATATTAATAAATAATGTAATTATAATAAAAATCAATCTAAATTAAATAATGAAAATTAAGTATCTAAGCATCATTTAATTAATTAAATAAAGCCAAATCTTTAAATAAATTTAAATAAAATTGAAAAAAATAAATATATATTATATTTTTTTTTAACAAAACTTATTAAAAAATACTTATTATTATCATTTAATAAATTATAAAATAATTTTAAAATAATTAAATTATCAGAAAAAAACAAATAATAATCCTTCAAAATATTATTTTTTTGTTTATAAAATAAAATAAACATTCAATTCGATCATATTTTTAATTAAATTAAATATTTTTATAAAAAATAGAAATTTCTCACTTAAACGACATAAGGTTTTAATATTTTAAAAAGACTTTTTTATTTTTAAAAAAAATAAATAAATTTTTAAATTTTTTTGAAATTTCAACAATTTAATTATGAAAAAAAAAAAAAACTATTTGAATAAGAACAATAGTAATAATAAGAAATATCTATATAAGAAGTAAATGAATTTATATAAAAATCAGTTAATAAATATCCATTGAATTTAAATTAAGAAAAAAAACGAATTTTGGATAAATTGCAAAATAAATAATCAAAATAATATATATAGAATGGATAAATAAAGTATGATATAAATGAATATGGAAAAATGGTAAATGTCAAATTTATCTATAACTAAGAAAGCTAAAATGAATAAATGTAAATATATATTATTATTTTAAAAGAATATCAAAAGAGAATTAAAGAATTAAATATAAATTATGATAAAATTTTAATAATAATATTAAAATTATATAAAAATAAATCGAATATAAAGTAAAAAATAAATATTATAATATATTAAAAAAATAAAATAAAAAAAATCTTAATCTTTAATGATTAAGATAAATAAGTATATATAAACAAATAAAAATTATATAATGTATAAAAAAAAATGTAATCAAATAATAATTGTAAATGTGTTGATTGTAAATGTGAAAATGGATGTAAATCAGGATAAGTATGTCCTCCAGGATGTAAATGTAATTGTAATGAATAAAAAATATGCAAATGTGTTGATTGTAAATGTGAAAATGGATGTA
>Ga0315908_10002231_pt1 | contig 14275 bp, 10 predicted proteins | sample LakEriMetagenome_12_FD_203520 | JGI IMG/M metagenome (GOLD analysis project Ga0315908, IMG submission 203520) | Freshwater fungal communities from buoy surface, Lake Erie, Ohio, United States - Buoy 4 MA124 | ecosystem: Environmental > Aquatic > Freshwater > Lake > Lake biofilm | place: USA...
GAAGCCCAGCTGGCGGTACCAGAGTACCGAGGTGTAGAAAGATGTCGACGCTAAAAACATAGCCCCGAAAATTACCAGAATGATGAGTGAAAGCTGGGCCGGGCGAATGGAAAGAAGTTTCATGCCTCTAATCTACTTGCCAGAACAGACAGATAACTTATCGATATCGCCATCGGCGGAAATTACTCTTAAAGCCTCCAAAGCATCGTTCAGATTGCGCACCGGCACCACCCGGATTAATTCGAGGTGCCACGGTAGAAAGTCAGTGCAATTGCCAGAGGGTATGAAAAAGAAATCATCGCCGTTACGTTTTGCCCCGAAAATCTTTTGTCGAATGCCCCCAATTTCTCCAACCACCCCGACTGAATCGATGGTACCTGTTACAGCAATGGACTTTCCTCCCGTTAGTGAACCGGGCGTGAGTTTGTCGATGACCCCTAGCGCTAGCGCGAGACCAGCGGAAGGACCACCGGTATCCCTTATGTCGATCTTCACCCCGCTCGACTCAACAACACCGGCCGGCAAAACACTCTGCGCCGCATCCAGCGCGTTCTCAATTGAGTCATCTAAATAACCTTGCGATTCAGAGAGAAAGTCTTCGATAGTTTTGCCGTCTGGGAACTCTAATTCAATTGGCAGTATCGCCTGGTCGTTCGAAAAAAGCGCTGTTACGACTTCAAAATAGGTTGGGGTATCGCCCGGAATTCCGTCTCCAGAAACCGTAAGCATGTCGATGGAACCCACAGATTCTTCAACCTTAAAATTCAACTGAATAATCTCGGTACCGTCGCTGCTGCCGAGAACATTGGTAACCGGACCGGGACTATCAATAATGTAAGGAGCTTCCTGTTCTAAGCCCCAGATGAGTGCGAGTACGCTAAGTGCTATTAGCGTCCAGCCCACCTTTTTTCGCATAACCCTATTCACTTTTACCAGCCTAGGCTAGCGAAGCGATAGCCTAGGGCTAAGGAGATAAGTTGACTGAAGAGAACCAACCGGACGGTGTAAACCCTGAAGACTTCGCAAAGTTCCTGTCTGAGTTCTTGAGCGAAAACGGAACATTCGACGCGGCCGAGCTGGCCAACATCGCTGGTTTGCCGAGTGATCCGATTGCCTTGAAGGCACTCATGGAACAACTCAAGAAAGCCTTGGTTGAGGGCGAAGCCCAAACAGTTGCGGGAGTCAACTGGAAACTGGCCGAGCAACAGGCTCTCGCTGCGGCTAGATCCGGAGGTTTTGCTGTTTCCGAAGCCCAGAGAAATGCTCTAAAAAAGGCTGGAAACATAGCCGATCTGTGGCTCGATCAGGCAACTTCACTGAGCGCTGTGGTTCAAGAACCAAAACTGCTAACTCGCGAATTATGGGTGCTCGACGCACTACCACTATTTCAATCGCTGGCCGGACCTATTGCCGAACGTGTAGCCGAAGCTCTCTCAGAGAGCCTCGAGCAGAATTTGCCGAATGAACTAGACGACCTGGCCAAAGGCGCTAGGGGAATAATGCGGTCGGCCGGGGGGACTCTATTCGCCATGCAGCTTGGTCAAATCCTTGGAAAACTTAGTCAAGAGGTGCTCACCGGTGGCGACATCGGCCTCCCTTTCTACTCCGAGTCACGAGCTGCAGTGGTGGCGCAAAACATAGATGGTTTTGTATCGGACAATTCACTCGAAGAAGATCAGGCACTGATTTTTATTTCAATTCGTGAACTAAGCCACGCACGCTTGTTCAGACACAGTCGGTGGTTGAGAGATTCGATAATTGCTCAAATCACGAATTACGCTCAGGGCATTCGAATTGATGGTGAAGCTATGAGCGATCTCGCTAACGACATCACTCCGGAAAATGCCGAGGCACTCAGAAGCGCCCTAGAATCGGGTGCTCTGCTAGCAGAACGAACCGAAGATCAACTACTCGCGCTTACCTCCATCGAGCATCTGCTGGCCCTAATTGAAGGCTGGGTTGTAGCAGTGACCGAGTCTGCCACGCAACTGCTTCCGACCGAGGGGGTTCTCAGCGAAGTTATTCGTCGCCGCTCAACGTCTTCCCCGGCGCGCTCGACTTTCTCAGCGCTCGTAGGTCTCGACTTGCAACCGAAACGAGGCCGCGAAGCTGCCGATTTCTGGCGTGCGGTAACAGTTGCTCTGGGAACAGAAAAACGTGATCAACTCTGGGACCACCCCGACCTACTTCCGAACCCTGAAGACGTGAATAACGTAGCTGGATTCATTCAACGGATTCAAACCGGATCCGACCAAATCGATCGGGACCTGAGAGATTTACTCGGCGACTAGGAGCTGTGGATAATTTCTACGGCTGAAATTATTCTTCGGCAACAATTCTGGGATGGTTGTTCAAATAAATCCCTCCAAGGTGCCGATCTGGATTAATGAAAAAACCCTTCAACTGGGAGTGGGCCCGAACGATCAAAGGCTCGAGGATTTGAACAACTCTCAAGAGCGCCTGATTCAGTTGCTCTTTGAGGGAGTCGCGAATGATCAGGTTGAACTGGTTGGAAAGTCGGTGGGCTTGGAGCTCTCCGAAAGCTTAAAGTTGATTGAACTTCTGCGACCCAGTCTGGTCTTGAGCCAGAAACGATCTGGCGCAAATTCATCGGTTGACTCCAGATTCGCCGAACTTATTAGGGTCGGATTTCTCACCGAGCAATCACCCGCTGAAGTGCTAGCGAATCGATCTAGGCACCGAATCTGTATCCCAAAACTCGATCGCACCGGCCTCACGCTAGTTCGAGCGCTAAGTGAAATGGGATTTCAAAAGTTCGAGACAAACGACTACGGGTCGGTAACTCACAATGATCACGGCGAGCTCGGGTACCCGAAAAGCCTGGCCGGGGTGTCTCGGCTGTCGGCTGCTAATGCCCTTATCGAAACTGGCAAATCTCAAGTGTCCATACTTCCACTGACTTCCGCCAAGTCAACGCAGAAGACTATTTCCGTTATTTCGGCTTCTCATCATTTTCTGACCTATGAATTTGAAAACCTCAAAACACCGCACGTTGCAATCGAGTATCGGCTCGAAACCATATCGGTTAGCAACGTGATCAGGAGAAGTGAAACCCCTTGCCTTGGATGTCGCTACGCCTGGCTTGCGGAAGAACGATCTGGCTGGGCTGAGGAGGCAATTCAATTGGCCGGGCGCCGTGACCAGTTAGACGATGGCGCAAATCTACTTTTGGCTACTGCAATAGCCTGCAGAAACATTTCCATCTACACAGACTTCAATTCCTTCGGATCTAATTGGAATCTGAATTTGCAGACCAGGCAAGTTTCGGAGCCGGAACCTCAGTTTCACCCCGCGTGCGGTTGCCAAGGTTTAGGCGGAGATTAGGTTCAGGAACCGGGAAGGACTTCGTTCTCGACCGCTAATCGCATCTCGTAGCGAGTAAGTGAGCGAAAGCTCTTTTCTGGCTCGCGTTAGACCCACGTAAAACAATCGACGTTCTTCGTGAATAGCAGCGTCTGTTTTGGCATAACCAATTGGGAGCAAACCCTCGTTGACACCGGACATGAACACCGAGTCCCACTCCAAACCTTTTGCCGCGTGGATGGTTGAGATAGTTACGGCCGCTTTCACCGGTTCATGCTGTGACCTAATTCGCTCGTCGACTTCCTTTACAAAATCTTCCAAAAAAGACTCTTCCGGCATCTCATCCACGATGGCTAAGTATGAGTTCAGCGCTTCCCATTTCTCTCGCGCGGCTCCAGACTCCGCCGGTTCTTTGGACTTCCAACCCAACTCCCGGCAAGCATCCGAAACAACTTCGTAGAGCTGCTTATCGGTCGGGGTAATGAGCTCTGCTCGCACCAAACGAATCACCTGCAAAATCTCGGGTCGATTGAAAAATCGCTCCCCGCCGCGCACCTGATAGTCGATCCCTCGATCAGACAAAGCCTTTTCAAATGCTTCAGATTGAGAATTCACGCGATAGAGAACCGCAATCTCATTTGCCTTCACCCCGCGCGCAAGTTGCTTGGAAATCTCGGAGGCGATTGTGTTGGCCTCCTCAACCGAATCAGCGCACTGCAAGATCACTGGCTCAGATCCCAATTCATTTTGAGAAACCAATTCTTCCAAGTTGGTTTCATTGCTGACCACTCGGTTTGCAGTTTTAATGATCTGGCCGGTAGACCGATAGTTACGAGTTAGGTTTACCACTGTTGCGTCGGGATAAGTGTCGGCGAAATCAAGAAGATAACCGCTGGATGCACCGGTAAACGAGTAAATGGTTTGGTTGGGGTCACCGACCACGCAAAGGTCACTTCGGTCACCCAGCCAAGCCTCAAGGATGGCATTTTGCAGCGGGGAAATGTCCTGGTATTCGTCGACTGTAAAAAAGCGGTATTGCTGCTGTACGTGAGCCAAAACTCTCGGTTCAGCCTGAAGCATGCCCAGGGTCAGAATCAAAACATCTTCCCAGTCGAGTTTCTGAGCTTTTATCTTTAGCTCTTCGTAGGCCTTCAACAGCTCAACCAGCTGTGCCGCTTTAATGCCGGCAACCTGCGGACGATTGGGAAGCCCCAACTCGTATTGTTCGATTGACCGCATGGTGTATTTGCGCCACTCAATTTCAGCCGCCACGTCTCTCAGGATTGCCGCGTCAAAATGGATTTTGAGTGACTCTGCCGCCTGAGCAATCAATTTGGATTTCGAAGTGAGCACGTTAGGGGCCGGAACCCCGGCAAGTTGCGGCCAGAAGTATTCGAGTTGGCTTAGAGCCGCGGCGTGAAAAGTTTTTACCGCTACCCCTGGGATTCCCAGTTGCCTAAGACGAGCGCGTAATTCTCCGGCAGCTCGGCTGGTGTAGGTGAGGGCAAGAACTCTATTCGCAGCGAACTGACCTTTGGCGATTCCGTAGGCAATTCGGTGAGTTACGGTTCGAGTCTTGCCAGTGCCGGCTCCCGCCAGAATGCAAGTTGGGCCAACCAAGGCCATGGCCGCCTCACGTTGTTCCGGATCTAGGGCTTCGAGTATTGAATCGGCATCCACTAGCGATCCTGACCCTGCAGTTCTTCGCCGAGCCAGTGCTCGATAATCGATCTGGCAATCGAAAGTTTCCCTGGAAGAAATATCGAGTGCGACTCAGCCTTTAGCTCGTCGCGAGTGAACCACCGAAGTTTCACTATTTCTTCTCCGTCTGGGATTACCTCTCCGCCAGCAAATCTCGCGGTATACCCAAACATCAGCGAGAAGGGGAATGGCCATGCCTGCGAACCGAGGAACTTGGGTTCGTTCACCACGATTCCCGCTTCTTCCTGCATCTCTCGAATTACGGCAGCCTCTAGTGACTCCCCCGGTTCAACGAAACCGGCCAGAATACTGAATCGATTTTCTTCCCAAATCCCCTGAGAGCCGAGCAAAATTCGATCCTGGTCATCAATAACCCCGACGATGATTGCCGGATCGGTTCTCGGATAGATTTCTTTTTCTTCCAACTCGCAAAATCTGACCCAACCAGCTTTCTGCACCAAAGTTTTTCTGCCACAACCCGAGCAGAACTGATGGGTTTGGTGCCAGTTAGCCAACGCCAGTGCTTGGGTAAAAATTGCCGCTTCCGAGGAAGATAAACCAATGCCGCTTCGACGCAGGTGATGCCAGCGACTGGAATCGGGCTCAATGCTTAGTGCCGCCTCTTCATCGACAATTTGCAGAACAATTGGCGCTCCGCCTTGCACCGTGTTACCTAGGAAAACGAGTAATCCTTTGGTACTAACGGTGTCTGGAGAGAAGAACTTTAACTCGCTTTTTGCCGTGAGCAGCACCTGCTGTTCAAACATCAACAGCACTCTGGTTTGCGGGTTCAACCAGAGTTCATCAAAGAGGTTGGGGTTTGATCGGCTCAGGTAATCGCGGTCTAACGCCACTTCGGCAAGGGGTAAATTCAATTGAATTTTCTCAGTCAAGAGTTCACCCTTTCTTTGGCATTAGCGTGGCGTAACACCACGGCACGGCTTGCTTCTTCTAACCTGAACTTATGGCAAGTTCTCCCTTAATTTTAGCGGCGCTAGCAAAGTCGATTGTTCCGTCTGCAAAGTTCAAACAGGCGCGATCTCTTCCGAGTGAAGGCCGCGGACCTGTGAACTCGGCGCTGCTAACCGACTCAGACGGAATCCAGTATGTGGTTCGTGAGTCGCGCAACGCTAAAGGCAACCTCGAGCTAGCAACCGAAACTCAGGCGGTCAGGGCCGTCAAGAACGCTGGCAGCCTCCCGTTCGCCGTCCCGGCACTGGTTGCCGAAAGCACCGCACCCAGTGGCAATACGCTTCAGGTCTTGGAGTTCGTTTACGGGACCAACGTAGATTTCAGTTCGCTTCTAGCGAATAGCCAAATTGTGAACAGCATTGGCAAGTCGATAGCCGCAATCCACTGCCTAAGCATTGATGCCATCAGACAAGCAGGGATGCCGGAGTACTCGGCGAGTGAAATTCGTGAATCTCGTCTTTCAGAATTAGACCGAGCCGCCTCCAGCGGGCGGGTTCCGGCAGCGCTTCTTCAGCGCTGGGAGCTGGCGCTAGAAGATCTTGACTTATTCCGATTCCAACCAACTGTTGTTCACGGAAACCTGATTGGCTCAAACGTTCTTGAACTTGGCGAGGAGGTTAGCGGAGTTCTAGGTTGGGCTAACTTAGAAATAGGTGACCCCGCCCAAGACTTCATTGGCTTTGCAGCACAGAGCGATACAGACCTGTTCGACGCCGTAAGACTTGCCTACCTTGAAGTGCGCGACGACTTAGACCAGAACTTGGTGCAGCGAGCCGCCCTTTACAGTGAATTGGCTTTCGCTTCATATTTAGTAACCTCCATTTCAGCAAACAACGAAGACGAAGCGCAGTGGGCGGTTTCGAATCTAGAGAGCATTGCTGAAAAGGTTGAAGATGGGTCGGCAATGCCTCTGGGCAGAATTGCTTTTAGCAGCGCGCTTCCTTTTTACGAGGAACCAGAAGAGCTTTTGATTGAAACCGACAGCCACGTAGTGATTGAGGAAGTGACGGACGAATCCGTCGACGTGAGCGACCTTAGAACGCGTCCGATTGAACTTCCAACCAAATCAGACGACCAACTGTTTTAGTCGGCTACTTTAGCCAAAACAGAATCCCAGAGTGCAACCAGTTCAGCTTCTGAAGGAACTGCCTCAGGTTTGATTTCAAGGTTGTCTGCAACGTAGTAGAGACATACTTCGATGTCCTCCACCGCTACTCGGTGAAGCCTCGCGAAGGCCATTCGATAGAGAGCCAACTGGAGTGAACGTTCGGCAATTTCTTTGTCTCCGACCGGGGGCTTACCGGTCTTCCAGTCGACGATTTCATAGCCGCCATCGGTTTTGAATACAGCATCCAGCTTGCAAATAAAGGTGTTGCCCTTGATAGTGACTTGAATTTCAGACTCAATCGAATGCGGAGTCATTTTCGCGAACCTCGAATTTTCGAAAATCTCTCTCAGTTCCTCAACCGTTTTTTGCGTTTGGTCGCCATCTTTCGAAAGTTCAACCGCATCCAACTCATCAGAAGCACTCAGCACACCAAATCGTTGCTCGACCCAGGCATGAAATAGCGTGCCAGCCATAGTTTGCTTGTATGGCTGTTCCGGCAAAGGTCGGCGGTACATCTCGACGATCTTCGGAAGATCGTAAACAAACTCTTTAAATCTCGAGGCTGGAATTCGAACGGGAAGTTTCACCTGTTCAGATCTGCGAAGAAGTTCATCTCTCTCCAACAGCAGCCGGTCTATGGTTACGTCCATTTCTGAACTTCTAGGGCCTCGATCTTCAAGAGCAGCTTCAACAGAAGACTTACTCTGTTCAACTTTCTGGCGATGGTGCACACCGAGGGGATCCATCGGCCAAACTTCGGATGTGGCACTCTGGTCGATTGGGTTTTCCAGAATCTCTTCGAACAGTGGCAACGGATTCATCGGATCGTTTGTTTTGTCAACGACCAAAATCCGGGGGTCATTTAGCATCGCTGCTTCGACTAGGAACCTGCTCGGACTAACAGCGTTTTTTACACCGGCTTTCCAGCGGGAACCGGAAAGAAGCAATTTCTGTTTTGGTCTTGTAATTGCAACGTAGGCCACCCGACGCTCCTCACGCATAAGGTATTCGCGCTGGTCTTCCTTGAAAGCGGTGATTGCCTTACTGGCGTCGCTCTGATCTGAGCAAGAGTCAAGATTTATCACTGGAAGCGAGTTTGCATCTCCCCTGAGCGGGAATGGGAGTTCACCCGCGGAAAGCCAGCCCTGCGTGGATTGAACGCCAGGGAAAGTTCCTTCAACCAGGTTGGGAACCGCTACCAAATCCCACTCCAGGCCCTTGGCCGCGTGAGCGGTGATCAGCTGCACAACACCCGGTCTGGCAGCGATTGCAGGGGTCTCGAATCTGTCCATTTGGTCGGCGTATTCCAACCAATCCAAGAACCCGCCGAGTGTTGGGTTTGACCCTTCGGCATAACCCGCGACAAGGTTGGCAAAAGCGTTTAGATTTGCCATAGGTTCCGGTCGTCTCGGGTTAGCTGCCAGCTCTATGTCTAACCAGAGTTCTTGCTCCACGGCTCGAACGAACTCGGGCAATGGCATCCCGGTTCTGGTGCGCAGCATTCGAAGAAGTTCCGCGCAATTTTTGAGACTTGCCAAACCACGTTCTGAGAAGCTCGGAATTCGTTCGGTATCTTCTTCGTCGATCAGGTTGTCTAGGGCGTCAATTATCGAAGCTTCAGCTTCTGCTCCAGAAACCTTACCGCTGTCACGATTCCAAAATTTTGCGAGGTTTCGAGAGTACCTACTCAAGCGCTCAAGATCTTTTGGTTCGATTTGCCATCGAGGTCCGGCCAGAAGGCGCATCAGATTTGCGCCAGCCGCGGGAAAGTGAATAACTCGAAGTGCCGCAACGAGGTCGACGATTTCTGGTGATTCGAGTAGTCCGCCGATTCCAACCACCTCAACGTGGAGGCCAGCACTGCGCAATTCGCTCTCAAAAACCGGCATGAGAGCGCGAGAGCGCATCAAAACTGCAGCACTTGGCGCTTCCCGATCAGAGGAATCGGACAGGTTCCGATTCAGCCATTCGGCAACAAATTTCGCCTCATTAGTGATCTCGTCCGAAAATTTTATGGTGACTTCACCGTCGAGTGCATAATCCGAGGCGCGAAGCGGACGAACGTCTACCTCGGCAAGTTTTGGCCGCGACTGCAGAAACCTCGCTGGCTCCGATAGTGGTTGCAGAATAATGTTCGCGATATCGAGAACAACTTTTGGATTTCGCCACGAAGTAGTCAGTGGGAACTGCCTGACCTTTCGATCTTTGGTGCCGAACATGGTCAGGTAATCACCTAAGTTCGACGCACTAGCGCCTCTCCAGCCATAGATTGACTGGTTTGGATCTCCAACTGCAAAAACCGACTTGCCCGAGTAAAGCCCAGCCAAAAGCCGAGTTTGCAGAGTGCTGGTGTCTTGATATTCGTCTAGCAGAATTTGCTCGTACTGCGCGCTCTCACGATCTCGAACAGCTGTGCCCAACTCTCTTACGGCACGCTCAGCCAAAGCTACCTGATCCGAGAAATCAATAAAACCTCGACGACGTTTTTCCTCAATAAAACTCTGCGCCAGCTTCGAAAGCATTGGGGTGTGGAGGGCTTTTTCGAAAGTGGCAAGCAAGGTTTTCCCGATTGGTTGTTCGGCGGAGACCTTGGCTTTTCCAGGCGCCAGGCTTGCAATCTTGCGATAGAGATCTGCGACAACTCTTTCGATCTCTTCAGGATTTGCGCCGTGATCGTTCATTGCACCGGCAAGGGTCAAAACGCCACTCACAACCTGATTGACCGAAAGATCGGACTCAATTAGTCGAGGGTCGATTTCCTCACCATATTTCAAAACCACTTCCCTGGCCAATTGGAATCGGCCCGCTTCGGTAAGCAAGGTCGAATCATCCTCGTAGCCAAGCGACAGTGCGAAGTCGCGGTAGAGGGTGTTGGCGTAGGAGTTGTAGGTGGTGATGTTAGGTGAGGCGAAATCCTTTTCGGTAAAAGGCCACAGGTCGGTTTCGGCAAGCTTGGTAAGAGCGTTGTTAATTCTTCGCGACAGCTCTGATGCGGCTTTCCTAGTAAAGGTGAGCCCCAAAATTTGTTCTGGTTTACAGACGCCATTGGCGACTAGCCAAACCACTCGGGTAGCCATTAGTTCGGTCTTACCAGAACCGGCACCAGCCACGACTAGGGTTGGCCAGTCTGTGGCGGCGTTTTCAACCGCGTCAACCTGCTCAGCGGTGAGTTTGATTTTTACGTTTTGTTTGAATACTTGATAAGCCTGATCAGCGGTTACTTTTTTAGTCTCCATAAGAAACCGCCTTAGTTAGCAAAATTTTGCAGTTGCCATAACCGCGGCTGTCGTAGCAGTGCGTTCCGATTTTGGCTTCAAACGTCGCATCGGCGGCAGCCATTCCATCGATTGCTTCATCGAGTAAGCCTCGGAAAAATTCGTTTAGTTCGGGGTTTTCTGCAAGCGAATCCTGCATCTTAATCTTGCCTTTGTCGCCGGCGACCCAAACCAGAGATGCTCCTTCAAGCCGACCCTCCAGTGCCGGCTCAACCTCAAAGCCACCTTGCATATAGGCAATTTGGTAGAGCCCGAGCTGGGCATTGTCGGTAGCACTTGGCTCGGAGGAGCCTGTCTTCAAATCAACGATTAGCACCTGCCCGTTTGGGCCTTGCTCGATCCGGTCTACTCGACCACGAACCCTCGCACGACCGAGTTCGAAATCGATTCCAACCTCTGTTCCGAGCAATTCATAGCCGGCCTCTTTCTGACCTTCGAGATAAGTACTTAGGTTGCGAACCATCTTCTGCGCTTTGCGCAGCTCCCTCTTCTCAACCCAACTTGCTTCGAATTCAAGAGTGTTCCATTTACTCTCAACTCCGCGCCATAGCTCGCTATAACTGCTCGACGTAGTTTCTTCTAAGACTTTGTGGAGAAGTGTTCCAAAGTTGGCTTCAAAGTTTCGATCGCTACCACCGTGTGCCTGCATAAACCAGTGCAGAGGGCAGCGGATGAATGCATCAAGCTGAGACGGATAAATCCAAACCTTGCCTGTCTCGTCGTCTGTGAGGGGAACCAAGCTTTCCGGTGAATCGAAACTGAGGATGCCAGCCCACTGATCAGGGTGAGCACCTGGCTGCTTCTCTATGGCGAGGCGCGCTAGACCATAGGCAGCTTCCAGCCGGTCGGTCTCTGTTTTTGCGGTAACCAGCTTGCGGCGCAAATCTCCCACCAGACCGCGGAGTGTATATCGAGGTTCGGCGTAGCCCGTGGTTTCAGGGATAGTTCCCAGTAATAGGCGAACGAACTGAGACAACTGTGTTTCATCGCCGTCTACGGCTGTCACTATCAGGCGTTCCGATGCAGCTCCCACAGCCTTGTAAAGCAACCGCAATTCATCGACGAGCTCGGTGCGCGTCTCGGAAACTTGCTTACCGTTTAGCACGCTGTCTAGAGACAAAGCGCCAAGGAGCGAAGAACGCGGCTTCAAGTTTGGCCAAACTCCCTCGGTCAGCCCGGGAATCGCAATCACTTTGAATCGACGTCCGATTAACGATGAACTGGTTGCCAACAAAACTTTTTGATCATCTCTGGAAACTAGTGCGAGTGTGTCTTGCGGAATGTCTCGTTCCAACTGTTCACGGATGAACTCTGCCGGCCCGGCCTCTGGATGCCTCTCCGCATGCTGATTTGCAGCGGCGAATAAGGCCACCAGCGAATCTATATTTCGCCCAGCTTGCAGCGCGACCTCGCCGATACCATCGGCGAGAATCTGCCAGGAGGAAGCCATGGGCGACGAACTCCAAAGAACCCAGAGCAATTCTTCAGAGGTTGATCCCTCGGTCTGTGCCAGTTCTTTTGCACGAGCGAGCACCTTGAGGAAGATTCGCACGCGCTTTCCCTCTTCGCCGTAAAGTTCCTTGCCAACCTCCGCTTTCTCAAAAAGCTCGATTAGAAGTTCATCGCTGGTGCGATCTCCACCGGCGTCTAGTTCCAGTTGGCGAAGACGCCGACGAACTCTGCGAATAGCTAGCGAGTCGAGACCAGAAAACGGATTCCTCAGCAAATCAAGTATTACGTCGCGGTTTAGTTCAACCGGGTTTAGGCAAAATCCGGCTAGGCGGAGAAGGTTGCCAGTGGCGAACTCGTCCTTGAATGAGGTTTGACTACCGTGAATTACCGTTGGCACAGATTCAGAGGCCAGAGCCGCGGCCCATCGCTCTAAAACCGTTCGTGAGCGAGCAATAACCGCCATGTCGCTCCAGGCAACGCCCTCATTTAGGTGAAGTTCTCGCAACCTATGCGCCAGCCAAGACAATTCAGAGGTCTCGAGATCAAACACGCGCCCTTCGACTCGATCGCCAACGACCTGATTGGTTGCTCCAAGAACTGCTCGTTGAGTGCCGGCGCGCTCGGTTGAAATTCGGTAGACGGTTTTGGCCAACACGGCGGTGAGATCCGAATGCCGGGAAGCGACATCTTGGTTTAGGTAGATGGTCTTGAAAACCTGACCACTCGCTTCGCTCAGTTCCTTCATTGCCAAGGGGTTGGCAGAACGGAAACCCATGGTTGTGGCGTCTGGGTCACCGAACAAAACCAGGTTTGCCCCTTGAGAAACTAACTCTCTAATCAAAGACGCGGCCGCCGGAGTGAGCTCCTGGGCGTCGTCTACAACAATGAGTTTCAAGTCGTTAGCGATTTTGGGCCAGTCGCCCTGTTTCAATTGCGCAATAACTTCGGTAAGCAAAGTAGAAGGATCGTGTCTGTTTTCGTTGGCTGGTACGCGAAGTTTCTTAAGGTAGCCCTCCAAAAACTGCGCTACGGCAACCCATTCCGGCTTCTCGGTGTCTCCACCGAGTTGAGCCAGTTTCTCCGGCTCAAGCTTGTGCTCGAGGCATACCGTAATGAGATCTCTTAGTTCGGCTCGGAAGCCCCGCAATTCCATGACCTGTCGGCGAAGCTGCTTCGGCCAGGTAGCTGGAAGTTCGTTTTGCAAGAAATTTTCGATGAGATCAGAAATGATCTGATCCTGCTCGCTTCCCGTGACCAATTCGGGCGGCTTGAGCCCCAACCTCAAAGACTTCTCTCGCAGAATGTTGAATGCGAATGACGCCAGAGTTCTTGCCAAAGGGCCCGGAGTGGAACCCTGATACTCCAGAGCAAGTTCATCGCGAAGTTTTGTGGCAGCTTCGCGGTTGGCGGCCAAAACTAAAACCTGTTCGGGCGCCAAATCGGTGCGCAGGCGATTGAGAACCAAAGCCTTTAGTCCAGTGGTTTTACCGCTGGCAGGAACCCCGTATACAAGAGCGTTTGCCCCCGCTGGGATGGTGGCAACCTGCCCTTGAGATTCGGAGAGTGTGAGAGAATCTAAGACTGCTCCGAGCCCGTGCTTACGAAAAACTGCATCAACCATTGAGAGCAGACTACTTCTCCGCCGTGACATTTTGACAAACCGAAGTCGGCAGGTTGTCGTAATCTATTCGAGTAAGAGAAAAGGTGAACCTTGGAAATCAAGATCGGACTCAGAAATCTGGCCCGCGAGCTTAGCTTCGAATCGGAGCAGAGCGCACAGGACGTTGAACAGACCGTGGCTAACGCCATCGAGTCTGGGGCGAAACTAATCAAATTGGTCGATAACAAAGGGAAACTTTTCCTAATTCCAGTTGACGCCCTGGGATACATCGAAGTTGGGGCTCAAGAAGTTCGCAGAGCAGGGTTCATCGCCTAATGGATTACGTATTTGCAGTCATCGTAGGCTACGCAGCCGTCCTCGGATTGGTAGCTCCCTACATCAATGCACGAAGTGAAGAGTACGGATGGCTGCTGCCGCCGGCCATTGCAATGGTTGCGGGAAGCATTCTTTGGGCTGGGCTCACCTGGCTCGGTTTCAAGTACGAAGAGGCCTACATCTGGGCGATCATCATGTTGGTTATGCCGGGAGTGATGGTTCTGGTTTCTACCCGAGTCGCTCACAACCGCGTAACTAAGCGCGAAGAGAAACTACGCCGCTAAACCAATCGCGTCCATACGCAAACTGTGGGCACCGATAAGTTCTGAAATCAGTGGCTCCAACTTGGAATAGGCGTCAAGGTTTACCCGTCGCTCTTCTTCCAGGGAAAGTTTCTTTCCCTTCGTAATTCCAGCAAGCTTTCGGTTATCAAACGCTCCGCGGAGCTCTAGCAACACATCTCCCATGAGGCGACGACCCCAAAGTGCAAGTCTTGAAGCAAGTTGC
>Ga0315908_10002233_pt1 | contig 14271 bp, 9 predicted proteins | sample LakEriMetagenome_12_FD_203520 | JGI IMG/M metagenome (GOLD analysis project Ga0315908, IMG submission 203520) | Freshwater fungal communities from buoy surface, Lake Erie, Ohio, United States - Buoy 4 MA124 | ecosystem: Environmental > Aquatic > Freshwater > Lake > Lake biofilm | place: USA...
CATCCGCGCCATCGTCACCGCCGAGCACCTCTATTTGAAAAACTACGAGCCCACGCGCTGGCCTGCGGGCAATCCCGAAACCGGCTACCTCGACACCGACGGCGGCCCCACGAAGTCGCTCATCCTCAAAATGGGCCGCAAGGATCGCCGCGACAAGTTCTGGCAGCTCAACTTCGGCCTGCGCCCCGCCGAGGAGTTTTACGATCTCACCGTCGATCCGCACGCTGCGCGCAACTTGGCCGCTGAGTCCGTCCACACCGACACGATCCAAAAACTGCGCGCGCGCATGGAGTCCGAGCTCAAATCCCAAAACGACCCGCGCATGGCCGGGAACGGCAAAATCTTCGACGACTACCCCGCCACCAACGGCGCAGGATTTTATGAGAAGTTCATGCGCGGCGAGAAAGTGAATGCTGGCTGGGTTTCACCCACCGATTTTGAGAAGGGACCCATCAAACAGCCATGAAATCCTTCGCGCTGGTCTGACTCGCGGGATGATCGGCACCCGTCCCAGATCACCAACCTAGCGCATTCGCTCGATCACGTCTTCCGCGTCGAAGAGTGGAAAACAAAGATCACCGAAAAACTTGCCGCTGTGCGCGCGAATGATCTCAGCCAGTCAATCTAACTGCATGAAAGCCATCCTCACACTCCTCTGCCTCGTCACATCAGCCTTTGCCGGGCCGACCATCGTTTATGTCTCCGAAAGTGGCGAAAAGCGAATCGCGGTGTGGTCGCTGGATGAATCATCGGGCGAGTTGACTCGCCAGGGCGAAGCGCCGCTGCCTGGAGCACCGGGCAGCCTTTCCATCAGTCCGGATCGCAAGCATCTGTATGCCTCCGTGCGCTCCGCGAAGCAGTTCGCCACGCTCGATGTCGATGCGAAGACCGGAGCGCTCTCGAATCCGACCTTTGCGGATGCGGACTTCAATGCGGCGTATGTTTTCGCTGACAAAACTGGGCGCTGGCTGCTCGCGGCGTCCTACAGCGAAGGCGTCGTGGGTTTGTCTGCGATCAAGAACGGTCGTGTCGAAGGTCCGCCTATCGTCACGCTCGAAACAGGCAAAAAAGCGCACTGCATTCAGGTCGATCCGGCGAACCAATTCGCCTTCGTGCCGCATGTCGGTGAGTTGAACAAGGTGGAGCAGCTCCGTTTTGATGCGCAGGCCGGCACGCTCACGCGCAACACGCCGCCGCATCTCCCCGGCGGCGCGGGCGAAGGGCCGCGGCACATGCAGTTTCACCCGAACGGCAAGTGGGCCTACTGCGTGAACGAGCAGGGCAAAAGCGTCACGCTGTGCGATTACAATGCCGCCAACGGCACGCTCAAAGCCCGCCAGAGCGTGCCCACCGTGCCGGAGGACTGGCGCACGAAAGGCTCCTGCGCTGACATTCACCTCAGTGCCGACGGCCGCTTCGTCTATGCCTCGAATCGCGGTCACGACAGCCTCGCTATCTTCTCCGTGAATGCTCAAAGCGGCGAACTCACGCCACACGGCCAGACGCCGACGGAAAAAACACCACGCTCTTTCTGCCTCGTGCCCGGCGATCCATTCGTCGTCTCCGCCGGTGAAGGCTCGCACAAGCTCATCGTCTTCCGCCGCAACGCCGAAACCGGCGCTCTCACCCCACTCAAAACGTACGAGTGCGGCAAAGGCCCCGCCTGGGTGATGAGCGTGAAGTTTGACTGAAGCATTCTCTTCTCATGAAGCTCATCACTCTTCTCATCACCGCTGCAACCCGCGCTCGCCGTACTAGAAATCGCCCACCCCTGATGCATCTGATGCATGAACGGCTGGTTGCACCCTAAACTCAGTCGGAGCCCGAGAACGGGGCGCGCCAACGCATCTTCTGGTGGCTATGCTACGAGCTTGCGGTGTTCACCTTCAATCTGATCAACTGGGGCAACAGGAGGTATTTTTTCAATCATCACACCAGCAAATCCTTCACCACATGCCCGTGGATGTCGGTGAGGCGGTAATCGCGGCCTTGGAAGCGATACGTGAGCCGCTCGTGATCGAAACCGAGCAGATGCATCACCGTCGCCTGGAAGTCGTGCACATGCACTTTGTGCTCCGCGATGCTAAAACCGAGTTCGTCGGTGCTACCGTAGTCGAATCCGCCCTTCACACCGCCGCCAGCCATGAACAGCGTGTAGCAGTCCGGGTAATGATCACGACCCAGCACCTTGCTGGCCGCCGTGCGGCCCTCACGGAAGGGTGTGCGACCAAACTCGCCGCCCCAGATGACGAGCGTGTCATCCAGTAGCCCGCGCTGCTTGAGGTCTTTGATCAAAGCGGCCACCGGTTTGTCCGTGGCGGCCATTTTGCTCGTCAGACCGGTGGTGATGCCGTTGCCCTCGCCCGTGCCGTGGAAGTCCCAGCCCCAGTCGAAGAGATTCACAAAACGCACGCCTTGCTCGACCAGACGACGCGCCAGCAGGCAGTTGTTGGCAAAGCTCGCCTCGCCCGGTTTCGCGCCATAGGCTTCGAGCACGTTTTTCGGCTCCTTCGAGATGTCCATAACCTCCGGCACACTCGTCTGCATGCGATACGCCAGCTCATACTGGGCGATGCGTGTGACCGTCTCAGGATGGCCGAATTCGGCGACTTGCTGCTGATTGAGCGCTTGCAGCGTGTCGAGCGTCTTGCGGCGCATCTCGCGGTTCATGCCCGCCGGATCACTCACGAACAAAACGGGATCGCCCTTGCTGCGGCACTGCACGCCTTGATACACGCTCGGGATGAAGCCACTGCCCCAGCAGCCCTGCCCGCCGCTCGGCTGCGTGCCGCTGGAGATGAGCGAAACAAAGCCCGGCAAATCCTGATTCTCCGTGCCCAGGCCATACGTCGCCCACGAACCCATCGAAGGCCGTCCCTGCCGCGCATGGCCGGTGAAGAGCAGCAACTCCGCTGGCGCATGATTGAACTGGTCCGTCGTCATCGACCGCACCATGCACATCTCATCCGCGATCGTGTGGAAGTTCGGGCACGCATCACTCATCCAAAGGCCACCTTGGCCGTATTGCGCAAACGTGCGCGGCGTGCCCATCAGCTTCGGCACGCCGGTGGTGAAGGCAAAGCGACGCCCCTTGAGAATCGAATCCGGGCAATCCTGCCCACTGCGCTTCACCAGCTCCGGCTTGTAATCAAACAGATCGAGATGCGGCGGCGCCCCGCTCATGTGCAGATAGATCACGCGTTTCGCCTTCGCCGAATGGTGCCCATGCTTCGGGATCATCGGGTTAGAGGATTGCGGCAACGCCGCAGCCTCCTGCTGCATCGCATGCATGGCGATGGCCCCGAGGCTGAACTGCCCCGTTGCACCGAGGAACTGGCGGCGCGTGGTGAACTGGAGTTGGTCGTGGTGGATGGGGTTCATGAAGTGTCTGCGGTCAATACGCTCAGCGGTTGCTCAACCTTTTGCGGAGCTGCTCCGGATCCCGCTTGGCATGATACACGGCGAGAATCCACAGGCAGTCCGCGCGGATCTCATACACCACCTGAAACGGAAAGCGGCGTATCAGCACCTTGCGATAAGGAGGCGAGAACACGCGGAACAAGTCGGGATGCCGCTCGATCTGCCCGATGCACTCATCCAAAACATTCACGAACTCAGCACCCAGTCCGGGTTCACGGCTGTCATACCAGCGCATGGCCTCATCGACGTCGCAGAGGGCGCAGGGGGACAGAGCTGCCTTTTTCATATCAGGCTTTCGCGAGCAGGCGCGCCTTCGCCTCGCTCCAAGGGATCGCAGCGGCAGGATTGGCTTGGAGTTCCTCGCGCCGACGGTCGAGTTCGTCCATCTGGGCACCGCTCAGCGGAAAATCCGCATCCTCGGCCACCACCGTGTCCCAGATGTCTTCCACCAGTTGAATGCGCTGCCCGAGGGGCAGCTGCCGGATGTCTTCGAGTGCGATAACCATGGGCCAAAGGTGGGTTCAGTCGTGAAAAATGGCAACGGGGGATTTGTAGCTCACCTCCGCATCAAAAACTCATCCAGATTCATGACCACATTCGCCACGGCGGTCCAGGCGGCGAGTTCGGTGACATCAGCACCAGCCTCCACAGGTCCGAGCGGCTCGGTGGCCATCTTCGTCGCGGCGGCGGTGTCCTTTTGATACGTCATGAGGCTTTCCGAATGAAGCTGCATCAACGCGGTCGATTCGGTCACTGTGGGTGCCCGCGAGAGACAGATGCGGAACATCAAATTCAGACGCTCAGCCGGGCTTTTGGCCTCGCGGACGATCCGCCGCGCCATCGCCTGATGCGTTTCGATGAAGACGGGGTCGTTCAGCATCACGAAGGCCTGCAGCGGTGTGTTCGTGCGGCTGCGGCGGATCATGCAGACCTCGCGATTGCCCGCGTCGAAGGTCGTGAAGCTGGCATACGGCGAATTGCGCCGCACTTCGGTGTAAAGACTGCGGCGATGCGCGTCCTCGCCGGTGCTGACGGTCCAGTCGTTGCTGCGACCAAAGGCGGTGCTCAGGCCAAGATTCGGTGTGACGGGGCGCACGGGCACGCCGAACATCTTTTCCGAAAGCAGACCGCTCACCGCAAGCGCCTGATCGCGCAGCAACTCGCCCGTCGGACGGAAACGCGGCCCACGAGCGAGCAAACGGTTATCAGGATCGCGTTCGTTGAGTTCCGCCGTGGATTTGGAGCTTTGGCGATACGCCTCGCTGTTGATCATCAGCTTGAGCATGTGCTTGAGGTCCCAGCCGCTGTCCATCAGCTCGGCGGCGAGCCAGTCGAGCAATTCGGGATGAAACGGCAGGTCGCCCTGGCTGCCAAACTCCTCGCTGCTGCGCACGATGCCGGTGCCGAAGAGGCTTTCCCACAGGCGATTCACGGTCACGCGGGCGGTGAGCGGGTTGTCGCGGCTCACGAGCCACTTCGCCATCGTGAGGCGGTTCTTCGGCTCCTTTGCCGGCAGCGGATGGAAGACCGCGGGCGTGGCCTCCTTCACGTCATCACCCAAGGCCTGCCAATTGCCGCGAAGCTGCACTTTCGTCACGCGGCGCTGCTTCGGATCAAGATCACGCATGATCGGCACCGTCACCGGCTTGATCGCGGCGAGTTCTTGGGTCGCCGCAGTGAGCCGCGTGCGCTCGGCGGCGGATTCTTTGGCGATGTTGCGCACATAATAGCCCACGACGGCCGTCTGCTGCTCCGGCATGCGTTTCGGCTGCGCCAGCGCGGCGATGACATTCGCCGGAATCTTCGCCGCTTGCTGCACACGAGCATCGCCCGTGAAGCTGAGGCGGAAATTGCCGAGCGTGTGCTGCTTGAACTCGCTCTTCTGCTCTAAGGTCACGCGCAGTTTCGCACCCGCAGGCACCACGATGGGCGAGTTGGTCAAAAGCGTGAGCGTATGCGGTTTTTCCGCCGCGCCACCGACGGCCCAGCCCTTGCTTTTGGCTTCCAGGAACTTCATCGCCTCGAAACCACTCTGCGAGTAATCCGCTAGCGCGGTGGTGAAGCTCAGGGCCACGGGTCCGCTGACCGCAAAGGCCTTTTCCTTCGCCGGCGCGGGCGTGGGATCGCTCTTCCACAGGACCTGGCGTTTCTCATCCAGCAGCACGACGCGGAACCCATCGAGACGTTTGCTCACGCCATCGAGCCGGTTCCACACCACCACGCGATCCACCGGCTTCGCGGCCTTCAAATCAACCTCCCACCACGGATTGTCGTCGTTTCCGCTCGTGTGCGACACGCTGCCCTTTTTGTAGTCGCCGTCCGTGTTGCCATCATTGGCACGTTTCGCCGCGGCGTCTTGATACTGGCTGCTGTGACTCGCCACGCCCTTCAGCGCGATGTTTTCCGCAGCGCTGAAAACCTGCACTTCAGCCAGTTGCAGCATCATTTTGGCCCCCGGCAGCTCCACGCGGACGAATCGCGCCAACGGAGCCGCTTTGGCATCCGACGGCACCACCTCGGCTTTGAGGCTGGTGAGCACAAAATTGCCAAAACCGGCCTGCGGAGCCGTTTCGAGCCGCAGAGCGCTCAGTTTATCGCCCGTGAGCGGCAGTTCGACTGTGTAGCTGGCGGTGTCCTTGTTCTTCGCGAGGATCACACGACCATCGTTTTCGATCTTCGCGTCGCTTTCACTCACTTTCGACGGCTTTGGGCTCTGCCAGCCCAAATCCCGCGCAAAACCGCGATCCCACGCGTCGAGTCCAGCGAGCCATTTGGCGTCCGGTTTCGTGAATTTCGACTCCAGCGCCGCGATCTCGGTTTTCAGTGCCTCGCGCTGCTTTTTCAGTTCCGGCGTGTCAAAGCTGTGCAGCGGCACCTCGTCCTTTTTGTCGCTATCCGCGCTTTGATTGAGGAAGGCGTAGAACTGGAAGTACTCATTGATCGTGAGCGGATCGTATTTGTGCGTGTGGCACTGCGCACAGGCCATCGTGGTGCCCATCCACACCGCGAAGGTCGTGTTCACGCGGTCGATGATCGCCGCGTTGCGGAATTCCTCGTCGTCCGTGCCGCCTTCGTTCTGGGTCATCGTGTTGCGATGAAACGCCGTGGCGATGAGCTGGTCGTCCGTCGGATTCGGCAGCAAATCGCCCGCGTTTTGCTCGATGGTGAACTGATCGAACGGCATGTTCGAGTTCAGCGCACGGATGACCCAGTCGCGGTAGGCCCAAATCTCACGCGGCTGATCACTCGGATAGCCGGAGGAGTCCGCGTAGCGTGCCAGGTCCAGCCATTGGCGGGCCCAGTGCTCGCCGTAAGCGGGTTGATTGAGATAAAATTCCACCGCATCGCTCAGTTCGGACCGTTCAAAACGCGCCAGCTCGTCCAGTGTCGGCGGCAGCCCAGTTAAATCGAGCGCCACACGGCGAATCAGCGTGGCCCGCTCCGCCGCAGGAGAAAACGACAGCCCTTCCTTCTTCAGGCGCTGCGCCAGAAACGCATCCACGGGATTCTTCGCAGCGGCAGGCACGGCAGGCCTCACCACCTTCTCATAGCTCCAATGCTTCCCCCACTTCGCGCCCTGTTTGATCCACTCTTTTAATAAGGCGACCTGCGCCGGTGAGATCGTCTTGTGCTGCTTCGGCGGCGGCATGACCTCATCGGGATCGGTGCTCACGATGCGCTGGATGAGGGCACTTTTTTCGGGATCACCCGGCACCACGGCAATGACGCCGTCGCTGTTCTTCTTCGCGGCGGTTTCGTCGTCGAGGCGCAGGTCGGCTTCGCGTTTTTTGTCGTCGGGACCGTGGCAAAAGAAGCAGTTCTCGCTCAGAATCGGGCGGATCTGTTTGGAAAAGTCGATGGGCTCCGCGAGGGCGGAGGTGGCGAGGCAAAGGGTGATGAGGGGACGGATCACGCGAGACAATACGCCTCCGAGAGCTCTTTTTTGGCTTGATGGCAGCATTCTCCATCAGACTGAGCATGGAGAACTGAGCACTTTACCACTCCCGCTCTACCGCTACCATCCGCGCTCCTTTCCCCAGCCATGTCCGCCGTCCCTACCGCCGCCCAAATCCGCCAGACCTTCCTCGACTTCTTCAAGTCGAAGCAGCACACCATCGTCCCCAGTGACAACGTGGGCTACACCAGCCGCGACGGTGCCCGCATCTTCACCAATGCGGGCATGAACCAGTTCGTCCCCATCTTCCTAGGCGAGCGCAGCGCGGATGTGGACACTTGGCCCGGCGTTTTGGCCAAAGGCCTGCCCACCCGTGCGGCGGACACGCAGAAGTGCATCCGCGCTGGCGGCAAGCACAACGACCTCGAAGACGTGGGCCTCGACACCTACCACCACACCTTCTTCGAGATGCTCGGGAACTGGTCCTTCGGCGACTATTTCAAAAAAGAAGCCATCTCCTGGAGCTGGGAACTCATCGTCGAGCGCTTCAAATTCCCCCCGAGCCGCGTCTTCGCCACCATCTACCAGCCGAACAAGGAAAAAGGCGACCCTGCCGACCGCGATGAAGAAAGCTGGAACCTCTGGGCCGAAAAATTCCGCTCCGTCGGCCTCGATCCCGACATCCACATCGTCAACGGCAACAAAAAGGACAACTTCTGGATGATGGCCGACACCGGCCCCTGCGGCCCCTGCACCGAGATCCACATCGACCTCACGCCCGGCCCCATCGAGCTGAGCGAGGACCGCCAGCGTGAAGGCGCCAAGCTCGTCAACGGCAGCGACGCCAGCTGCATCGAGATCTGGAACAACGTTTTCATCCAATACAACGCCAACCCCGATGGCACCTTCACCCCGCTGCCTGCGCAGCATGTGGATACCGGCATGGGCTTCGAGCGCCTCACCAGCATCATCCAGGGCACGAAGAACTTCACCGACTTCGAGACCGCGAAGATCAGCAACTACGACACGGATGTCTTCAAACCCATCTTCGATGAGCTGACCAAACTCAGCGGCAAGCACTACCTAAGCACGCTGCCGAAAGCGAACGAGCAAGGCCACGTCATCCCTGTCGCCGAGCAGGAAAAGATCGACGTCGCCTTCCGCGTCATCGCCGATCATCTGCGCACCCTCAGCTTCTCCATCGCCGACGGTATCCAGCCCGGCAACAGCGACCGCAACTACACCCTCCGCCGCATCCTCCGCCGCGCCGTGAAGTATGGCCGCACGCTGGAGTTTAAAGAACCCTTCTTCTACAAGCTCGTCGATGTCCTCGCCGCGCAAATGGCTGACGTGTTCCCCGAACTCCGCGTGAAGAAAGAGCAGGTCAAAGCCGTGCTGAAGCTGGAGGAAGAAGCGTTTAACCGGACGCTGGATCGCGGCGTGGCGCTTTTTGAAGATCAGGTCGCCTCAGTCGGCTCAGACCGATCTCTGAGTGGTGCTTTCGCCTTCCAACTCTACGACACCTTTGGCTTCCCCATCGACCTCACCGAGCTCCTCGCCCGCGAACGCGGCTTGACCGTGGACACCGCTGGCTTTGACAAGCTCATGGACGAGCAGAAGCAGCGTGCTCGTGAAGCCGGACAGAAAAATAAACAGGTCGTCTCCGTCAGCGAGATCGAAACCAAGGACGCCACCAAGTTCATCGGTTACGACACGCTCGAAACCGACGCCAAGGTGCTCGAAGTCGTCGCCATGAAGGACAAGACGGCCGTGGTGCTCGACTCCAGCGTTTGTTACGCCGAAATGGGCGGCCAGATCGGCGACAGCGGCCAGATCATCATCGGCGCGAACGCCTTCCCCATCTCCAGCACGACGAAAGTCGGCAACACCTGGCTGCACTTCATCGAAGGCGAAGACGCACCCGCCGTCGGCTCCAGCGTCCGCGTGGCCGTCGATGCCACCCGTCGTCACGCCATCGAGCGCCACCACACCGTCACGCACATCCTGCATTGGGCGTTGCACGAGGTCGTTAGCCAAGACGCCACGCAGAAAGGCAGCAACGTCACGCCGGACAAGCTCACCTTCGACTTCAACAGCGCCGCTTTGACCGCTGCGCAGCTCGCCGACATCGAAAAACTCGTCAACGAGCGCATCGTGGCCAACGACATCGTGTCCTGGACCGAAGTGCCCTACACCGACGCCAAGGCCAACAGCGGCATCATGCAGCTCTTCGGCGAAAAATACCCCGAGAACGTCCGCGTCGTGCAGATCGGCGGCAAAGCGCATGCGCTCGATGGTTGGAGCATGGAACTCTGCGGCGGCACCCACACCCGCCACACCGGCGAGATCGGCCTCTTCCGCCTCGTCGCCGAAGGAGCCGTCGCCGCTGGCGTGCGCCGCATTGAGGCCATCGCCGGCATGGAAGCCTACCACGCCGCCAAGGCCGATTCCGACCTCCTGAAGCTCCTCGCCGGCAAAGTTAGCGCCCAAGGTGCCGCCGACCTCGAGAAGAAGCTCGACCAACTGCTCACGCAGCAAAAAGAGCTCGAAAAAGCCCTCAAGTCCGCCCAGCAGCGCGAAGCCAGCGGCAAAGCCAAAGACCTCCTCGCCACCGCTGAAGGCAACGCCATCATCGCCAACCTCGGCGACGTGGATGCCGATTACGCCATGGCGCTGAACGACGCCCTCAAAGGCCAATTCGGCGGCGTGATCGTACTGGCCGCCACCGGCGGCGGAAACGTCACCCTCATGGCCAACGTCGGCAAAGATCACCAAGCTAAGGTCCAGGCCGGCAAAATCATCCAAACTATCGCGCCGATCGTCGGCGGCAAAGGCGGCGGCAAACCCGACTTCGCCCGCGGCGGCGGCAAGGACGTGAGCAAAGTCGATGCCGCGCTCGCCGAAGCGCGGAAGCTGATTGGGTAGTGTACTCCCACCTTTAGGCGGTTGTGGACGTTGATCGAGGTAGGGACGGCGCATTCAATCGCGCCGTACCCCCGCCGAGCAGGCCTTTGCTTTTCGTATGAAAGCTCGTGTTTTTTCTCAAGCGCCATTACGCCCACTTCCGCCGCCTTCTCCCCTGACCCGTGGTGAAGCAGTCACTTTAAGCTCAATCCCGGCACAATGTTGGAAGCCTTGCTTTCTGACTAGGCGTGATGCATGAATTCTGCTCAACCGATCGAACGATGCGGATGGTTGTGCCATCTAACAACCCCGCTTAACCTCTCCAGCAGCACATGATCATTCCCGTCCTCCTTCGAACCATTTTTCTGTCATTGCCCGCGTTTTTGATGAGTTGCAGCGCCCCCGCTTACAAGGAGCGCGGCTATGCCTCCTACATCGCGGATCAATACGCGGGCCGCATGACCAGCTCCGGCCAGCCCTATTATGCGCAGGGATGGACTGCCGCGCACAACACCCTGCCCTTAGGCACCGAGGTGAAGGTCAAAAACAACTACAACCGGCGCTCGGTGAAGGTCATCGTCAACGACCGCTTCCCGCACTACCCCGGCCGGGTCATCAATCTCTCCCGGGCGGCGGCGGAGTACATCCAGATCCCCTACAACCAGCTGGCTGATGTGGTGGTGACAGCCAAAACCATTCCCGGAGCCAAGCCGCAGGGTGGTGCTTTCAGACAAAACGCGCCTGCGCCAGCCGCGAACTATGGAACCGCGCAGCCCTCTAGCTACGGCGCTCCACCAGCGAACTATGGTGCTCCGCCGCTCACGAACTACGGCGCACCGCCCCCGGGTTATGGCACGACCGCTCCACCTGGAGGCATTCCTCCACCGCCGCCGGGTTATCCCTCGCGATAAGCGGCTTGTGAGGATGGCTTAGGAGATGCTTGAGCGTCTAGCTGGCCCTCAGTGAACCAGTAGTTGCGCAGAGACGTGCCGGGGATGCCGGAGCGGACCAAGATGAGGTCGTCTCGAAAAACACGCGGGAGACGCGAGTCGATCACGAGGTCGTGTCCCGCGTCCGATTGGCAGAGAGTTTCGAGATCTCTCTCGCTGACAAGGATGTGCGCGTGGGGGTGCTGCTTGAGCAGGACGAGCGCCTCGTTGAGTCCGTCCGCGGCACGAACGTCGTGACGGTGGCTCAGCCTGCTCTCTGAATCATCGTGGGAAATGATGAAGTGATCCTGCCCCTCCTGATGAGTCTCGATCCAGGAGTGCAACTGCTGAGTGTCTTGCTGAATCCAGCTCTGCCAGGTCCTCCAGGTGCTGAAGGCGATCATGACAGCCACCATGGCCGCGAATCCGGCCCAAACCGGCCTCCAGTGGGCATCCGGCTGCTTTTTGAGCTTCGTGTGGGCAGCCCAGGAGGCGCTCCTGCGCCCGCAAACATAACATTCGGAGCCGAGCGAGGGGAACAGCCCTCCCCAAAACTGATTCAGGCGAATCCACCAGCGCTGGCTCTCGAGCCAGCTTCCGGTGAAGCGGACGCCGTGGCTACCCGTGACAAATTCAGGCTCCAGACCGGTGTCCGTCATGAGATTTCTCCAGCGCTTGGGGGAAAGGCAGTTGATGTGCCCGCCGGGCACCACTTGGCCAAGACGCAGCTTCCGGCACAGCCAGCTTTCTCGTAGGCTTGCGAGCCAGTGAGGCATCGTGGGGCTGCCTCCGAGAAAAATGCCCCCCACACGCAGCACGCGGCTGATTTCCGCCATGGTGCTTCCCGGACGCGGAAGATGCTCCATGACATGATTGTTAACGACCACGTCCATGCAGCCGGACTCGACCGGGAAAACCTCGTCAAAGTTGGCGCGGATGACCTCGTCGTAACGTGCATTCTCCAGGCACTCCCTGCGCACATCCCAGTCAAGGCCAACCCAGCGCTCCACCGCGCCCTCAGGCGTGAAAAACTTCAGCCACCCACGCTCACAGCCGACATCGAGCACCCTCAGAGGCCGTCCCTGGCGGCGGGATTCCTCAGTAATCGCCTGACCGACCCACCAGTACCGCAGCATGCGGATCGAAAACACCGAGCGTGACAGATGCTGAACCAAAACACCATCCGCATTGCCTGCTTTGGCCAAGAACTCATCATTCCGAACCAGCGGCCATTGAATGAAAGGGACATGCCGAAAAGCAGAAGAAAGTGGAATCAGTGCCATAAAATGGGTGAATAAAGCCTCTGGGACAGGCCAGGCCACGTCAATCTTGGCTACCTCCAGCGATTGCCCGACATACTGTAGCGGATTCCGCCACAGTGCGGCACGACAAAAAAATAGTGGTTGGTTTCCCTCCTCCGGCTCAGGAGTTTTCCACTCAGCCTCTCCAGGCACCCGAAACTTGGCATCCAAAGGAATGGCGTGAAGTTTTTCGCCACACTTCAAGCGCGGCAGTCCATATCATCCGTGCATGCAGACTCCGCCCGATTCAGATCCTACCGCCGACGCCAAACTGGCCAGACAGGTCGAGCAAGGCAACGACAGGGCATTCCGAACCCTGATGGAGAGGCATTTGCAGCCACTGCGCTCGTTCCTGGCCCTGCGCGCTCCCGTGCCCGACTTGATCGACGAGGTGGCGCATGATGCCTTCGTCTTCGCGTATCAAAACCTCGGCGATTTTACCCATGGCTCCATGCAGCCGTGGCTGCGCAGCATCGCGCACAATCTGCTGCGTGACCGGTTGAAGGCGTATGCCCGCGAGACGGTCAAACACGCACGCTACTCCGAGATGGTGCGCTGGGAAATGGCACTGGAGGCTGCTGACAAGCCGGTGAGCACCGAATCGGACCATCTGGCCAACTGCATTGAAAAATTGCGCCACCATCAGCGCACGATCCTGGACCTGCGGTATGAAGCGCAGCTGAGCAGCGAAGAGATCGCCCAGCGCACCGGACGCAGCACGCTGGCGGTGCGCACGCTGCTGATGCGCGTGCGCCAGCAACTGCGCCAGTGCATCGAATCCCAACTCCAGCAAACAACGGCATGAACGACAACGAAGCCATCGACAAGGCCTTGGAGGGAGTGCTTTCCAATGAGGAATGGCAGGCGCTGACGAACGATCCGCAGGTGCTCAAGAAACTAGAGCTACAGCTCGGCATGGACGCGCTTCTGCGTGTGGCTCTTGAGAAGGCCGGCACGCCGGAAGCGCTGACAGAAGCCATCGAAGCCAGCGTGGGCGCGTCTCCCGTCGAAGATCTCATGTTCAGCATCGAAGCGGCGACCACTGGCACACGCAAACAGCGGCGCTGGTTCACTTCATTGCCACGCTGGACGACAGCCGCCGCAGCGGTGCTCATCGGATTTATCAGCGGCAGTTTCGCGTGGCCGGATGTGTTTCTGTGGCTCGACCTCGGCCCCACCGTCGCCCAGCGCACCGGCCAACGCGTGATCCTGCTCGGCCACATCATCGCCGAGCCGCCGAAGCCCACCCCCGCCATCCCCCTCTCATTCCCACCCCCCCAACCGGCCCCGATCACACTGGCGACCGCCCCAACGCCCAAGACTGAGCCAGTGGCGCAGGTGGTGGCAGTTCCAACTCCGGCACCGATGGTGGTGGTGCCAAAGTCAGCCCCCGAAAAGAAGCCCGCCACCGCGCCTGCAAAACCCGAAATAGTCGAGGCCTCCTTGCCGCCGCCAATGCATCTCGCCTCCAAACCGAAAGGCGACATGACTTTGGTCATTCCCGACGCCTCCATGAAGGTCGATTTTGAAAAGCATGTGCTCCCGATCCTGGAGCGCTCGTGTTTCGAGTGTCACAGCGGCCAGTTGAAGAAGCCCAAAGGCGGCATTCGCCTCGACGACCTCGAGTCAATCCGCGAAAAAAGCCGCTCGGACAATCTCCTCCTACCACACAAGCCGGACAAAAGCACGCTGGTGAAATCCATCTCCTCCAATAAGGACGATGACGATCTGATGCCGCCGCCGAACGAGGGCAAGCCGCTCAGCGCGGAAGAGATCGCCCTCATCCGCCGCTGGATCGATGAAGGCGCAAACTTCGGCTCCT
>Ga0315908_10002236_pt1 | contig 14257 bp, 14 predicted proteins | sample LakEriMetagenome_12_FD_203520 | JGI IMG/M metagenome (GOLD analysis project Ga0315908, IMG submission 203520) | Freshwater fungal communities from buoy surface, Lake Erie, Ohio, United States - Buoy 4 MA124 | ecosystem: Environmental > Aquatic > Freshwater > Lake > Lake biofilm | place: USA...
AACGCGCCGCCGATTTCGGCATCCCTGCGCATGACATCGTGGTCGACCCCTTGGTCATGCCGGTGGGCGCCATGGCCTCGGCCGGTCAGCAGGTCTTTGCCTTGGTGCGTCGCCTGCGGGAAGAACTGGGCGTGAACACGACCTGTGGTGCTTCGAACATCTCGTTCGGCCTGCCGCACCGTCACGGCATCAACGCGGCCTTCCTGCCGATGGCGATTGGGGCTGGCATGACCAGCGCCATCATGAACCCCGTGCGCCAGCAGGAAATGGAGGCCATTCGCGCCGCCAACTTCCTGATGAACCACGACGCCAATGGCGGTGAATGGATCCGCTTTGCCAAGGTTCTGGAAGCCGTCGAAGGCGGGATGAGCTTTTCGGAAGCCTCGGCAGCCGCCAGCCAAGCCGCGAGCGGCCGTCGCGGTGGTCGTCGCGGTCGCGGCTAAGCCTCTCGTCGGGCGCCTTCGGCTTCTCGTCGAGGCGCCCACCCGAAGAGCGGCGCAGCCGACGATGAGGGCTAGAACAGTTTGCGAGAGGCGCGGGACATCTTCCGCGCCTTTTTTGCAAGGTCTTGCCCGGCGCGCGCCTGCTGGTGATCGGCCTCGCTGAGATCAGCCGAGCCTTTGCCACGGGTTGCGATAAAGCTGATGCCGGTATCCACGGCGCGGTTCATCAATCGGCCCAACAAACGGCCGATCAATTGCTGAAAAATCCTGTCCATAACACCTTAATCCTCAAAAAGCTCACTTTGGCCTGTTTTGACTTCTTCCTCGTCGTCCGATGTGGTGGCACCAAAGCCCATCGGCAAGGGTCGGCTGTCCAAGAGGCCCGCCGCCCGCAATTCCTTGAGACCGGGCAAATCGCGCGCCGATTCAAGGCCGAAGTGATCGAGAAAATGCTCGGTCACAACAAAGGTTACCGGTCGCCCCGGCGTCATGCGACGACGCCCAAGGCGGATCCAATCCAGTTCCATCAACAAATCCACCGTGCCGCGTGACACCGCGACACCGCGAATTTCCTCAATTTCGGCCCGCGTCACGGGCTGATGATAGGCCACAATCGCAAGCGTTTCGATCGCCGCACGCGAGAGTTTTTTCTGCTCGACATGTTCCTTTTGCATCAGGAACCCAAGGTCCCCGGCGGTGCGGAAGGCATAGGCATCGCCCACCTTCACAATATGCACCCCCCGCCCCTCATAGCGTCGGCGCAGGGTCACCAGCGCCTCGGCCGGGTCACAGCCATGCGGCATACGGGCCACAAGTTCAGGCAAGGTCACAGGCTCGGCACTGGCGAACAAAATCGCCTCAACCATGCGTTCCTGTTCGCCCATCGGCGGAGCTTCGAACAGGGATTGCTCGACAGGTTCGGTCATGGGCCATCGGCCTTTCGGATCAGGATCGGGGCGAAGGTCTCACCCTGTTTCAGACGGATTTGGCCACGTTTGGCCATCTCAAGCACGGCGGCGAAATGCGAAGCGGTGGCGGACCGCCTGCGTGCGGGGGATGTGTCCCAGCCATCGGGCAGGAATGAGGTGAGATCCGACCATTCCCCGGCATAGCCCAAGAGACCCCGCATCCGCTCCAGTGCCTGCTCCATGGTGTAAACGTCTTGCCGATCAAAGGCATAGGGACGGAACTCATCCTTGGTTCGGATCCGGGCATAGGCGCGCATCAGGTCCAGCAGCGTGGCCTCATAGGTCACATCGCGGTTGTGGATGATCGCCTCAGGCAGGCCGCGGGCAAAGAAATCGCGGCCGAATTGATCGCGCGCCATGAGGCGGGCCGCAGCCTCGCGCATGGCTTGCAGGCGTTCCAGCTGAAAGGCCAGATGGGCGGCCAAATCCTCGGCGGATGGCCCGGCCTCGCCCGGTTCCGGCGGCAGCAAGAGGCGCGATTTCAAAAACGCCAGCCACGCCGCCATCACCAGATAATCAGCCGCAAGTTCAATGCGCAGCGCCGCCGCTTGGCGCACAAACTTCAGATACTGCTCGGCCAATTGCAGCACCGAGATCTTGCGAAGATCGACCTTCTGGGTGCGTGACAGCATCAAGAGAAGGTCCAGCGGGCCCTCAAACCCATCGACATCGACGATCAGCGCCTCGGCATCCAGCCGATCAGCCGGGGCAAGACGCTCTGTCGCGCCCCAATCATCGGTGTCGGTCTCAGCCATTTAGTGCGCCCTGTCCCATGCGGACAAGGTCAGCCTCCAGCGCCGCAATGTCAACTGGGCCGACAGGGCGGCGCAGGGCCAAGGCGGCATCGGCCCGAACCCGCGCGGCGGGGGGCAGATCTCCGGCCTCTACGGCGACCCGCAACATCTCGGCCATGTCGCCCTTGCAATGCAGCGCAATATCGCAGCCCGCCGCCATTGAAGCCCGCGTACGCTGGCCCAGATCACCCGACAGCGCCTGCATGTTTAGATCATCGGTCATCAACAGCCCCTTAAACCCGATCTCCTCGCGGATCACACGGATCATTTCGGGCGATTGGGTGGCGGGGCGGTCCGGATCATAAGCGGCAAAGATGATGTGGGCAGTCATGGCCATGGGCAAATCGGCCAGCGCGCGAAACGGCGCGAAGTCATGGGCCGCCAGATCCGCCGGGTTGGCTGTCACGGTGGGCAAATTGTGGTGGGTGTCCGCTGTGGCGCGACCATGACCGGGCAAATGCTTGACCACCGGCAAAACCCCAGCCGCCAGATGTGCGTCGGCCACGCTGCGCGCGCGCTCCCACACGTGTGCAGCCGTCTCGCCATAGCAGCGATTGCGCAGGAACGGGTGGGTTTCCGGCCCCGCGATATCGGCAACCGGCGCGCAATTGGCATCGATGCCCACCGCGCGGAGTTCTTCCGCGATGATCCTTGCCCGCAGGCCTAAAACACGCGCCGCATCCGCGCCCGCCGCATGGGCGGCGTCCAATGGCGGCGACCAATCGCGCCAATGTGGTGCCCGCATCCGCTGAACGCGGCCACCTTCCTGATCGATCAAGATCGGCGCATCGCGGCCCACTGCGTCACGCAGTTGAGACGTCAGACGCACAAGCTGATCGGGGTTTTCGATGTTACGCGCAAAAAGAATAAAGCCGAACGGGTCGCAATCGCGGAAAAAGGCGTGCTCATCAGGCGACAGCGCCAGCGCCTCACAGCCGAAAATCGCGGCCAAGCGGCCGGCGTTGCTCATCGTTGGACAACCGGGATGCAGGTCGCGTTCTCGGCCAGCATCGCGGTGCAGAACCGACGGGTGTCATCGTCCGTTGCAAAACCATGGGCGCGCAGCCGGAAGAAGGTCTTGCCCCCGCTTTGCGCCGGTTGGATGACCAGCGACTTGCCACCCATCAGATCGGTGAAACTGCCGGTCAGGCGCAGCCATTCTTGGCGGGCCTCATCCTGATTGTCGAAGGCGCCAAGTTGCACCAGCAAGGTGCCAGACGCCAACGTCGCCGGATCAATCTCTGCTCCGGGTGCGGCCATCGCCACCGTGGCGGGGGCCTCAACCACAGGCTCGGCCAACATAGCATCGGGGCTTTCCAGCCCCAGCGCCTCGGCCAGAGCGGCAGCAACTGCGTCTTCCTGAGTTGCGGGCAGTGCCTCAACCGCAGCGACGGTGCTGTCCGCCGCATCAGATTGGGTCGTCAAAGGCTCAACCGGGGCCAGTGCGGGGGCCATGGCCACCACATCAGCACCGCCGACGGGCTCCAAAGGCTCCAGCCCGGCCTGATCTTCCTCGGCAAGCTCCATCGGCCGTGGAGCCAAGGTCAGCGTTTCGGGCAGCGGCAAAGCCGTGCCTGCGGCGGCCACGGCGTTCACCGACAGCCCCTGATGCAGGGTCTGCGATCCGCCTGGGTTTGACGGGGCCAACCGCATCGGATCTACCACCGCGCGGATCACCGGCACACCGGCCACATCGCGCACCGCAAGCTGGTAAGCCCAGACCGCGCCGCTGATCACTAAGGCCACAGACAGCGCCGCGCCGCCCAAATGGGCAAACCGCCCGAACCGATGCCCAGACGCGGCAGCCGGATAGCCGCCGTCAAAGTGATCATAATCCAGTTCCGCCATGCCCTTGCCTCGCCTGCCCCGCGATACGTGCCGCCGGGACTATTTCGTTGCCTGCTCGCGCCCCGCAAAGATGTCTAGCGCATCTCCTCGACCGGGGTGACTCCCAAGATACCCAAACCGCAGCCGATCACAACGCCCGCCGCCCGCGCCAATGCGATTTTTGCCGCAGATGTTGCCGCATTGCCCATCTGGAAGAATCGCAGGGATGGGTCGTCATTGCCACGGTTCCACAATCCATGGAGTTCCGAGGCCAGTTCATAGAGATAAAACGCCACGCGATGCGGCTCGTTTCCGCGCGCGGCAATCTCGACCAAACGGGGCCATTCAGCGATCTTCTTGGCCAGTGCGATCTCGGCCTCATGCGTCATGCCCGAGAGGTCAAGCGTCGCCAAAGTGGTGTCGTCACAGACGATCCCCGCCTCGCGAGCCTTGCGCATGACCGAGTTGATACGGGCATTGGCGTATTGCACATAGAACACCGGATTGTCCTTCGACTGCTCCAGCACCTTGGCAAAGTCAAAGTCCAAGGCGACGTCATTCTTGCGCGTCAGCATGATGAACCGGGTGACATCTGCCCCGGCCTCTTCCACCACATCGCGCAGGGTCACGAAGGTGCCTGCCCGTTTCGACATCTTGAAAGGCTCGCCGTTCTTGTACAGCTTTACAAGTTGGATGAGCTTGATATCCAAGGGAACTTTGCCATCCGACAGGGCCGACACGGCCGCCTTCATCCGCTTGACATAGCCGCCATGGTCGGCGCCGAAAATATCGATAAGCGCATCAAACCCGCGCCGGACCTTGTTGTAATGGTACGCAATGTCGGGCGCAAAATAGGTCCAGGACCCGTCCGACTTTTTCACTGGACGATCGACGTCATCGCCATGCGCGGTTGAGCGGAACAGCGTTTGCACGCGAGGTTCCCAGTCATCCGGCTCTTTGCCCTTCGGCGGCTCCAGCACGCCCTCATAGATCAGGTCCATGCCGCGCAGCGTTTCAATCGCCGCCTCGATCTCTCCGGTGCCATAAAGCGCCTTTTCGGATGAAAAGACGTCCATCTCCACGCCCAAGACGCGCAGATCGGACCGGATTTCTTCCATCATCAGCTCGGTGGCAAAGCTGCGTACATCCTGCAGCCAGACCTCTTCGGGCTGATCCAAAAGGCTGGCCCCGTATTTTGCCTTTAGCGCCTCACCAACGGGAATCAGGTAATCGCCGGGATAAAGCCCTTCGCGAATCTCCGGCTCCAGCCCATTGGCCTCGCGGTAGCGCTCATAGGCCGACCGCGCCAGCACATCGACCTGCGCGCCGCCGTCGTTGATGTAATATTCGCGCGTCACATTCCAGCCGGCAAAGGCCAGCAGATTGGACAGCGCATCGCCCACCACAGCGCCGCGCACATGGCCCACATGCATGGGACCCGTCGGGTTGGCTGAGACAAACTCAACGTTCACCCGCTGCCCCTGCCCCAGCGCAGATTTCCCATAGGATTGACCCGCTTGCAGCGCGTCCTTCACAACGCGCTGCCACAATGACGCGGCCAGCCGTAGGTTCAAAAAGCCCGGCCCCGCCACCTCGGCAGAGGTGATGCGCGCGTCTTTCGCCAGATGTGCCGCCAGAGCATCGGCAATCGCGCGGGGCTGCATCCCGGCAGGCTTTGCCAGCACCATCGCGGCATTGGTCGCCATGTCGCCATGGGCCGGATCGCGCGGCGGTTCAACCGCGACGGCCGAAAGATCAAGGCCCGCGGGCAAGCTGCCCTCGGCTGCCATCTGGGCCAGAGTGTCGACGACGAGCGTGCGGATTTCGGCGAAGAGGTTCATGTGATCAAATCCCTTATCTGGCTCAGGCGAATGCCAGAGGCCACGGGATTGGTCAAGCTAGCCACGCGGAAGCCGCGCCTTCAGCGCCGCCTCCACCGCCGGCGGGACGAATTTCGACACATCGCCGCCAAGCCGTGCGATTTCCTTCACCAGCTTGGACGCAATCGCCTGCCGGCGCGCATCGGCCATCAAGAACACCGTCTCGATGCTGGAATCCATCGCACGGTTCATGCCGACCATCTGGAATTCATATTCGAAATCAGCCACCGCGCGCAGACCGCGGATGATGACACCGGCGCCCACATCTCGCGCGCAATCGATCAAGAGGTTCTCAAAAGGGTGCACCACAATCTCACCGCCGAACTTGGCCGTGATGGGCGCGCATTCAGCCTGAACCATCGCCACGCGCTCTTCCAGGCTGAACATCGGCCCTTTGTCGCGGTTGATAGCCACCCCAATGACCAGACGATCCACCAAGGCCAGCGCCCGCTGGATGATGTCAGTATGGCCAAGGGTGATCGGATCGAATGTTCCGGGGTATAGACCGATGCGCATGACGTCTCCCAAAGCCTTGCGCGCACACGCAACAATATTGCGCCCGCCCGCGCAAGCCCTTAATCGCGGCGCCCCTTCGTTCAGAAGCCCTTGATCATGCCTTCCAGCGCGTCTTTTTCCATGGCGAGTTCCGACAACCGCGCCTTGACCACATCACCGATAGAGATCAACCCGATCAGTTGGGTGCCCTCGACCACCGGGATATGACGAAACCGCCCATCGGTCATTTTCTGCAAAACTGCATCGGTCTGATCGGTTAAGGCACAGGTGACCACCCGCGCAGTCATGATGCTGTCCACGGTGTCATTGAGGCAGGCGGACCCGCGCCGACCAATCTCGCGCACGATATCGCGCTCGGACACGATACCGCCGAGCGTCTTGCCATCTTTGGAAATGACCAGCGCGCCGATCTTGCGGGACGACAAGATTTCGGCCGCCTGCGCCACCGAGACACCCGGCGGCGTGGTGACGACCCCTTCAGACCCTTTCGATTTTAGGATGTGGCTGACAAGCATAGGTACCTCCCTAGTTGTCCGTCATAGCGTTGCGCCGTCCCCGGATTCTGTCAAGGTTTTCATGCGCCCTGAACGCCACAGCCCCTATATTTCAAAGGCTGGGTACCGTCACACGGCCTCAAGCCGCGCCATCTCGGCCCTGCACAGGCGCACCAGATCTTCGGCAAAGCGGGTCAGCCTTGGCACGCGGGCGTCATCAGCGTGGCGGATCAGCCAGAAGGAGCGAGTCAGGCTGATGTCATCCGGCAGGATTCGCTGCAAATCGGGCGCGGCGGGCAGTGCAAAGTCGTGTACCACCCCGACCCCTGCCCCGGCGCGCAGAAAGTTCAACTGCACCGACACCGAATTTGACGCCAAAGGCGGCGCGGCAAGACCAAGCTCGGCCAGATAGTCCAGCTCTTTGTCAAAGATCATGTCAGGGATATAGCCCACCAGCCGATGCGCCTTGAGATCACCCCGGCTGGCAATCGGGGGATGGGCAGCCAGATAGTGCCGGCTGGCCGCCAGGTGCAGCCGGTAATCGGTCAGCTTTTGCACCACCAACCGCCCCGCCTCGGGACGTGAGACGCCAATCGCCATGTCGGCTTCGCGCTTGGACAGGTTGAACACCCGCGGCAAGGCGACCAATTGCACCTCAAGCCCCGGATGGCGGTCGCACATCTGTGCAAGGACCTGCGGCAAGAGATAATTGGCACAGCCGTCAGGCGCGCCGAGCCGGATCTGCCCTGTCAGCCCCTCGGGCGTCTCGGCAGCCTCGTCCAAGCCGCGCAGCGCCGCCTCGGCCGCCTCGGCCCGCGGCACCAAACGTGCGCCCGTTTCCGTCAGCGCATAGCCTTGCGGGCTTTTCACAAACAGCCGCGCCCCCAAACTGTCCTCAAGCCGCGAAATGCGACGGCCGACCGTGGCCGGATCGATCCGCAAAGCCTTGCCCGCCGCCGACAGGCTTTCGCGGCGCGCGACCGCCAGAAAGACGCGCAGATCGTCCCAATCCATCCGCCCCATCCTGCAATAATGCAAAACACATTTGCCACCTTGCCGCTTTTCACAGCATTTTCGCAAGACTATTGTGGCGCAAAGCATCAGGAGGAAATCCCATGAAAGAGATCGGTCACTGGATCAACGGCAAGCTGGTTGCAGGCACTTCGGGCCGCTTTGCCGACATCATGAACCCCGCCACCGGCGAAGTTCAGGCGCGCGTCGCACTTGCCACGGTGGCTGAGTTGAACTCTGCCATTGCCGACGCCGCCAAGGCACAAATCGGCTGGGCCGCGACCAACCCCCAGCGCCGCGCCCGCGTGATGATGGCCTTTGGCGCGCTCATCAATCAGCACATGGAAAAGCTGGCCGAGCTGGTGTCGCGCGAACACGGCAAGACCCTGCCCGATGCGCGCGGCGATGTGCAGCGCGGTCTTGAGGTGATCGAGGTCTGCATGGGCGCCCCGGCGTTCCTAAAGGGCGAGATGACCGACAACGCGGGTCCCGGCATTGACATCTATGCCATGCGTCAGGCGTTGGGCGTTGTGGCGGGCATCACGCCCTTCAACTTCCCCGCCATGATTCCCTTGTGGAAAATGGGCCCGGCACTGGCCAGCGGCAACGCCATGATCCTGAAGCCGTCCGAGCGGGTGCCTTCGACCTCGCTCTTCCTCGCTGAACTTCTGAAAGAAGCCGGGCTGCCGGATGGCGTGTTGCAGGTGGTGAACGGCGACAAGGAAATCGTTGACGGGATCTTGGACAACGAGACCATCCAAGGCGTGGGCTTTGTCGGATCGACCCCGATCGCGCAGTATATCTATGGCCGTGCGGCCGCGAACGGCAAGCGCGCGCAGTGCTTTGGCGGTGCCAAGAACCACATGATCATCATGCCCGACGCCGACCTTGATAAGGCCGCCGACGCGCTGGTGGGCGCGGGCTTTGGCGCGGCAGGCGAACGCTGCATGGCGATTTCGGTTGCCGTTCCCGTGGGCGAGAAAACCGCGGATAAGCTGATTGAAAAGCTGATCCCGCGGATCGAAAAGCTGAAAGTTGGCCCCTACACCGCGGGCGAAGACGTGGACTTTGGCCCGGTGATCACCGCGCAGGCGCGCGACCGGATCAACGGGCTGATCGGTTCGGGCGTGGATCAGGGCGCGAAGCTGGTCATCGATGGCCGGGGGATCAAAATCCAAGGCTATGAGAACGGCTTCTTCGTGGGCCCGTCGCTCTTTGACAACGTCACGCCCGACATGGAGATCTATAAGCAAGAGATCTTCGGCCCGGTGCTGTCGACCGTCCGCAAAGCCACCTATGAAGACGCGCTGAAACTGGTGATCGACAACGAATACGGCAATGGCACGGCGATCTTCACCGCCGACGGCGACACAGCGCGCGATTTCGCATCCCGCGTCAATGTGGGCATGGTGGGCATCAACTTCCCCATCCCGGTGCCGCTGTCTTATTACTCCTTCGGCGGCTGGAAGAAGTCGGCCTTTGGCGATTTGAACCAGTATGGTCCCGACGCCTTCCGCTTCTACACCAAGACCAAGACCGTCACCGCGCGCTGGTTCTCGGGCATCAAGGAAGGTGCCAGCTTTAACTTCAAAGCGATGGACTAAGCACGACTTAACCTCAGGCGGGCCAAAGCCCACCTTGTCGCGCGCCGGACCTTTCCGGCGCGCGTTTTCATGTCGCCCAGACGCCAAGCCGCACAGATTGGCACCGAAGCGCATTAGACGCTCAAGACATCTTGCCAAACTTTGGATATTCATATTATCTTTTGAGTATGTCGATATCCTTTCAGATACTCCATGACCGAGGTGTCGTCCTGGCCAAGCTTACCGGCCGGGTGCTGATGCAGGATTGCTTGAGTGCTGCCGCAGCCTATGCCCGCCACCCCGAAGCGCGCCCGACGCAACCTTTGTTGATCGACCTGTCCGCAGTCACCGGTCACGAGACGGATTACGTGAAGATTTTGCAGGCCATGGCGCGCTTGCCCGATTATCTATGGCACCGAGGAACGGAGCGTCTGGTGGTCTGCCTCGCGCCCCATGCGCTGTCGCGGCAGATCAGCGCTGCCGCAGCGCGGGCGATTTTGGAGATTCCGGAGGGCATTGCCCGCATCGCTCAGACCGAGGCTGATGCGCTTGAAATTCTTGGCCTTCCTGAGCGGCGGTTGTGTGATTTGAGTCAGGGCTCTGCGCGCAACAGATGAGCTGGATTGACACGATCGACCCGATCTCGGCGCCCGTGCGCCGGCGTTTGCTGTCCCTTCCCGAACAAACCGTCGTAAAAGGTGCTGTCTTGTTTCGCCCCGGCGATGCAGCTCAGGGCTTTGTGATGGTGCTCTCAGGCCGGATTGAGGTGCATCTGACCGGCCCATCAGGGCGCGAGATCCTGCTTTATGCGGTCGAACCGGGGCAATCTTGCGTGCAAACCACCTTGGGGCTGATGGCGGGCGAGCCCTATTCCGGCGAGGCGCTGGTGGCAACAGACGCGCGGGTGGTGATGATCCCGCGCGCAATGTTCTTGCAACTGATCGACACCGAACCCGGCTTTCGCAGCTTTGTGATGACCGCCCTTGGACGGCGCATGCAAGATGTCACGCGGCTTTTGGAACAAGTGGCCTTTGCCAGTATTGAAAGCCGCTTGGCCGCCGCCCTTCTTGACATGTCCGAGGGCAATTTGGTGCACGCAACGCAGGCCGAATTGGCAGCGCGCATTGGATCGGCGCGGGAAGTGGTCACGCGCCGTCTTGACGCCTTTCAACGCGCGGGCTGGGTGGCAACCGACCGTGGTACCGTAAGGCTCTTGGACTCGGGCGCGCTGAAGCGGGCGGCAAGCCTTGCGCCATGAGGGGGAATTTTTCTGCTCTCTTGTCAAACCTGTGACCAGATCACAGACCGGATGCACAGAATCAGGTAGTTTTGATGCATGACCGGACGAGATCCGGCCTGACCAATCAGGAGAGTGTTATGTTCAAGACCAACGAAGGAACCGTCGACCGCGCGTTGCGGGTTATTGTGGGGCTTGGCCTATTGCTGTGGTTCTTCATGGGCCAAGGCGAAGGCTTTTGGCACTATGCCAAGCTGATCGGCATCGTGCCCTTGGCCACGGGCCTTATGGGGTCGTGCCCAGTCTATTCCATTTTTGGCATCAACACCTGCGCAATGAAGAAAGCCTGAGTTTTTGGTGAAGGATCAGGGGCGGTACTCGGCCGCCCCTATTCCGCTGCTTGCCGGCGCGGGCGCAGCATGTCCTTCAGATAGCGTCCTGTGTGACTTGCCTCGACCTTGGCGACCTCCTCGGGTGTGCCGGTGGCCACAATCTCCCCGCCGCCATCGCCGCCCTCAGGGCCAATGTCGATGATCCAGTCGGCGGTCTTGATGACATCGAGATTGTGCTCGATAACCACAACCGTATTGCCCTGATCGACCAAGGAATGCAGCACTTCCAACAGCTTGCGCACATCCTCGAAATGCAGGCCTGTCGTAGGCTCATCCAGAATGTAAAGCGTCCGCCCCGTCGCCCGGCGCGACAGCTCTTTCGACAGCTTCACCCGCTGCGCTTCACCGCCCGACAGCGTCGTGGCCTGTTGGCCGACCTTGATGTAGCCAAGCCCAACCTCGCACAGCGCATCCATCTTCTCACGGATGCTGGGGACGGCTTGGAAAAACTCGCGGGCATCTTCGCACGTCATGTCAAGAACATCGGCGATGCTTTTGTTCTTGAACTTAATTTCCAATGTCTCGCGGTTGTAGCGCTGGCCCTTGCAGGTCTCGCAGGTGACATAAACATCGGGCAGGAAGTGCATCTCGATCTTGATGACACCGTCGCCCTGACAGGCCTCGCAGCGCCCGCCCTTGACGTTGAACGAGAACCGCCCGGCCTGATAGCCGCGCGCCTTGGCCTCGGGCAGGCCCGAAAACCAATCGCGGATCGGGGTGAAGGCCCCGGTGTAGGTCGCGGGGTTTGACCGCGGCGTGCGCCCGATGGCGCGCTGGTCAATGTCGATCACCTTGTCCAGATGCTCAAACCCCTTGATCGTCTCGCAAGGTGAGGGCGTTTCATGCGCGCCGTTCAGCTTGGTCGCGGCGGTTTTGAACAGGGTTTCAATCGTCAGGGTCGATTTTCCACCGCCCGAGACGCCCGTGACGCAGACAAACTTGCCCAAGGGAAACTCAGCCGTGACGTTTTTCAGGTTGTTGCCGGTGGCCCCGACCACCGTCAGCTTTTTGCCATTGCCCTTGCGGCGGACCTTGGGCACGGCAATTTCACGACTGCCCGACAGGTACTGACCGGTCAGGCTGGCCGGGTCCTTGGCGACCTCATCCGGCGTGCCATGCGACACGACCATCCCGCCATGCACGCCAGCCCCCGGCCCCATGTCAAAGACATAATCCGCCTCGCGGATCGCGTCTTCGTCATGCTCCACCACCAGAACCGTATTGCCTTGATCGCGCAGGTTTTTCAGCGTGGTCAGCAGGCGGTCATTGTCGCGTTGGTGCAACCCGATCGAGGGTTCATCCAGCACATAAAGCACCCCGGTCAGCCCGCTGCCGATCTGGCTGGCGAGCCGGATGCGCTGGCTTTCCCCACCCGACAGCGTGCCTGCGTTGCGGCTCAGCGTCAGGTAATTCAGGCCCACATTCACCAAGAACCCCAGCCGTTCGCGGATTTCCTTCAGAATGGCCCGGGCGATTTCGTTTTTCTGGTTGGACAGGCTGGCGGGCACCGTCGCAATCCAGTCAAACGCCTCTTGGATCGACATCTTAACCACCTGCCCCACATGCAGGTCGGCAATCTTCACCGCCAGCGCCTCTGGACGCAGGCGATAGCCCGAACAGGCCCCGCAAGGCCGGTTGTTCTGGAACCGCTCCATCTCCTCGCGGCTCCAAGCGCTGTCGGTTTCGCGGTAGCGCCGTTCCATGTTCGGGATCACCCCTTCAAACACGCGGGACACCTGATAGATGCGGCCCCCCTCATCATAGCGGAACGCGATCTCCTCACCGCCAGACCCATGCAGGAAAAGATCCTTCACCTTCTCTGGAAGGTCCTTCCATTTGGCTTTCTTATCAAAGCCATAGTGCTTGGACATGGCGTCGATGGTCTGGGTGAAATAGGGGCTTTTCGATTTGGCCCAAGGCGCGATGGCCCCTTGCATCAAGGTCAGGCCCTGATCGGGAACCACAAGGCGCTCGTCGAAAAACAACTCCATCCCAAGGCCGTCGCAGACCGGGCAGGCACCAAAGGGGGCGTTGAACGAAAACAGGCGCGGCTCGATCTCGGCGATGGTAAAGCCCGACACCGGGCAGGCGAATTTCTCGGAATAGGTGGTGCGGAGCCCCTCGCCCTCGCTTGGCGCGGTTTCAATCACCGCGATTCCATCGGCAAGGTTCAAAGCGGTGCGGAAGCTGTCGGCCAGCCGCGTCTCTAGCCCTTCACGCACCACGATGCGGTCAACCACCACGTCGATGTTGTGACGAAACTTCTTGTCCAGAACCGGCGGTTCTTCCAATTCGTAGAACTGGCCGTTCACCTTCACCCGCTGAAAGCCCTGCTTGCGCAGATCCAGAAACTCTTTCTTGTACTCGCCCTTCCGATCCCGAACGATGGGCGCCAGCAGATAAGCGCGCGTGCCCTCCTCCATCGCCATCACCGCATCGACCATGTCCTGCACCTGCATGGCGGTGATGGGCAGGCCAGTGGCGGGCGAATAGGGCGTGCCAACGCGGGCAAAGAGCAGGCGCAGATAGTCATAAATCTCGGTGACCGTGCCAACGGTCGAGCGCGGATTCTTCGAGGTGGTTTTCTGTTCGATGGAAATGGCTGGCGACAGGCCCGAGATGTGGTCCACATCCGGTTTTCCCATCATATCAAGGAATTGCCGGGCATAGGCCGACAGGCTTTCGACATACCGGCGCTGGCCCTCGGCATAGATGGTGTCAAAGGCGAGGCTGGATTTGCCCGACCCGGACAGCCCGGTGATCACCACCAACTGGTCGCGCGGAATCTTGACATCCACACCTTTGAGGTTGTGCTCGCGCGCGCCGCGCACCTCAATGAACTTCTGTTCGGCCATGAACCACCTCTGCTCTGAGCGCTAGAGTTAGGCCGGAATCACTTGGTTTCCAACCGGAAAATGTGAACATTAAGTGAACATGAGCACCTAAGCAGGAATTCTCTTCATAGGGGCTTTACAAATTCCATACATTGAATATATCTCAACCAAATCCACGGAAAGGATACATCATGTTCAATCTCTTCGGCGGCTCGTCCGCCAAACGCCTGACCGCCGCCGACGCCGTTGCCATGGCCGCCAAAGGCGAGGTCACGCTT
>Ga0315908_10002239_pt1 | contig 14239 bp, 10 predicted proteins | sample LakEriMetagenome_12_FD_203520 | JGI IMG/M metagenome (GOLD analysis project Ga0315908, IMG submission 203520) | Freshwater fungal communities from buoy surface, Lake Erie, Ohio, United States - Buoy 4 MA124 | ecosystem: Environmental > Aquatic > Freshwater > Lake > Lake biofilm | place: USA...
TTCAAAATGATATAAAATAATTAAAATTATGATAAAAAGATAATTTATTAAAAAATTATTTTTATCCAAGTTCTGATTAGATTAAAATTTCAATAAAAAATAAAGCTACTAAGAATTTTAATATCATGATAATTTTTATTATTTAATTAAAAAAATTGATTGATAATTAATTATACTTATATTGATTTAAACATTCAAAAAAAAAAGACTAATATAAATTTAAAGAAAAATTTGAATTAGAATTTCATAAATTATAATTGATATAAAATTTAAAATAAAAATTTATTTTATATAAATATTTATTTTAAATTGATAATATATTTTGAATTTTTTTGATTAAATTTAATCTATACTTATTTTATAAATTTATTAATTTTTAATTTAAATGAATTAAGAAGCTATACGTTTAATAAATTCAACTATAAACTATATAACATAAGATAATTAATTCAATAATAAGTAAAATTAAAATACTGTAAAAATTAATAAAAATTTCAAAAATAGTTATAAAAAAAATTAAATATAATAACATAATACTAATTTAAGTTATGATTAGATTAAAAATTACAATAAAAAATAAAGCTATTGAGAATTTGAATAACATGATAATTTTTTATTATAAAATATTTTTATTATTTAATCAAATATGAATTAAAAAAAATTAAAAAATAAATCATATTTAGATTGATTATAATAATCAAAATAGATTAAAACTTTTGAAATTCGTTATAATAAATATAATGAAATTTAAGAATTTTATGATTTTTAAGAAATTATAAATAATAGACTATAAAAATAATAAATGTGAAAAAATTTTTAGTCATTAAAACTTAATATAATGTTCGAAGATTAGACATTTATTTTATTGAAAATTCATAAATATAAAATAAATAATAATTTAAACAAAAATCCCTTTAAAAATTTCATAAATAATGAATGATATATATTAATTAATTGATATTAATTTATAATTATATTTTTTACAATTATTTTATTAATAAATGTTATAAAACTATGTTCAAAAAGAATATAAACAATCTAACTATATTGCTTAAAAACTTAGAAATGTAAAATGGGAATTAATGAGTATTTATTATTTTATAATTAAGTTAATACTTCTAATAGTTAATACAAAAATATAAATGAATGTTATATTAACCTGTAATTTTTTACTTAAAATAAACTAAAAGAAAATGATGAATTATAATAAAACAAATTGTAGATGAATTTAGAATAGTTTTATAATTTTTTTAGAGAATTAGAATAAATAAAAAATTATTTTGATATTAATAATAACTGATTTATAATATTTTTTTATTATTATTTAAAATAAATACATATTTATTATTTTATTCTATAAATAAATGAGAAAACTAAAAAAATTTGATAAATTATTTTCAATTAATTTCTTTTAAAAAAAATTATCAGAATTTTCATCTCAATAATTCGATTTAAAAAAAGATTATTATAAAATATTAGGAATTAATGAATAATCAAATGAGTCCTAGATAAAATAGGCTTTTTATAAATTAGCAAAATAGTATCATCCTGATGTTTATAAAGGTGATGAAAATAAGATAAAATAAATAAATGAAGCTTATGAAGTTTTAGGTGATAAACAATTGAAATAATAGTATGATTAGATGAGAGGAAATGCAGGATATTAATAAGAGAATTTTAATTAATAATAATATTAAAATGGTACTTGAGGATAAAAATAATATTAAAATGTAAACAATTAAGAGCATTATTATTATTATTAACAAACTTATAATAATCAATTCAATTAGCAATAATTTGAAGAACATATACGCAATATATATAAGTAAAGAGCCAGCTAAAGACAAGAACAAGAAAAAGAATATTATAGGCAGCATTAGAGTATTACATATTAAATATTTTTAGATTACAATTAATTTAATAAAAAGTATTAAGATTTCGGAAATTTTAATCCTTACGAATATTCAAATCGATAATAATTTGATCCCAATGATCCTTTGATTAAATAAGCTCATAAGTAATGGGTCTAGCAGATGGAAATTAGAAGAAAATAGCAAGAAGAAGAAGATAAAATTTTCCAAGAGTAAAAAGTAATTTAATTTATTTTTATTAAAGGAAAAAATTTACAGGAATGCTGAAGTTTATATTGAAAAAATAAGCAATATTCTTAGCGGATCATATACTTAGGCAAAATAAAATTATAAAAATTTGAATTTGACAATTGATAAATTTGTAAATGATTTTAAAGCAAAATTTAAGAAAAAAAAGTGATGTGAATATAATATTTATATTTATAGATGAGATAATAATATAAATGAAGGTTGAATATTGGAATTAAATAATTGAATATCAATAAAAATAGTTGAAATATTAAAAATAGTAATATAATAATTATAACATTTATGAGTAACAGTAATAAAGACAATGAATGTGTGAAAGTGATGGTTCGTTGCAGACCAATGAATAGCAAAGAGATGGAAAGAGAGTGCTAAAACATAATAAAGATAGATGGGAATGCTAACTCAATTTAACTGCGAAATGAAAAGGAGTTCGTGTTCGATAATGTGTTTGGAGAGAATGAGAGTTAAGAGACAATATATAACAAATCTGCATTCAAATTAGTGGAAAGTGTAGTAGAAGGATATAATGGAACTATATTTGCATATGGACAAACAGGATGTGGTAAGACTCATACTATGATGGGATATGCTCAAAATAATAAAGAGAAGGGAATTATTCCTAGAACATTTGATTAGATTGTTGATATTATTTAGTAGTCTGAGGGAGTTACTAATCTTGTAAGATGTTCTTTTATTGAAATTTACAATGAGGAAATTCATGATTTGTTAAGCAAGGATGTCAAGGAAAAGTATGAGTTGAAGCAAGCTAAGGATAATTCCGTTTATATTAAGGATCTTAATATGATTGTTGTAAAGACTGTTCTTGAAATGGAGGCTCTAATGGTCAAGGGCAACAGTAGAAGGTAACAATATTATTATATAACAATATCATGAAATTAAAATGAAAATATGAAAATACGATGATATTTTTCTGATAATACGATAATATGTATATGATAACGATATAAATAATGAATATGACAATATTTATATAAATATATACGATATTTATATAAATATAGGTCAGTAGGAGAGACATTAATGAATAAAGACAGCAGTAGGAGCCACAGTATATTTACTTTGTATGTAGAACAGAGCATGATAGACGAAAAGGGAAACGAACGAATAACATTAGGAAAACTAAACCTAGTAGACTTAGCAGGAAGTGAAAGATTAAGCAAAACAGGAGCATAAGGCGATAGATTAAAGGAAGCAACAAAAATAAACTTATCTTTAAGTGCGTTAGGGAATGTGATAAGTGCATTGGTAGATGGAAAGTCTCAGCACATTCCTTATAGGGACAGCAAATTGACTAGGTTGTTGTAAGATTCATTGGGAGGAAATACTAAAACTATTATGATTGCTAATATCAGTCCTGCTGATTATAATTATGATGAAACTCTATCCACTCTGAGGTATGCCTCCAGAGCTAAAAATATATAAAATAAACCTAAAGTCAATGCAGATCCTAAGGATGCTCTACTTAAGGAGTATGCAGAAGAAATCTAAAGGTTAAAGGCACTTCTTAATAATTAGAAGAATAATCCTCATGCACATAATAATCATCTTAATAATGAATATAATTAATTTAATCATAATCATAATCATGATAATCATCATCATGATCATCAATAACTCTTAATTTCTAATAGTCAGTAAATTCTATATTAGCAAACTTTAGAAGAGCAATAAAAGCAATAAAATATAGAAGTCCAGTTGGAAATGGAGAGATAAGAAAAATAAAAATTAGAGTAATTAATAGCAACTTTATAATAAAATTTAGTCTAAGGTGGAGGTGCAGATGAAAGTTAAAAGTAGAAGTATTAAGAACATAAGAAGTAACTAGAATAATAAGAATAAGAGCATATAAAATTACTTGAAGAGAAAAAGAAATAAGAAGAAGAATATTTAAAATAAGAGAAGACATTCTAAAATTTATAGGAAGAAGTTGACCATTTAAAAAAGATAATAAAGGATTTGCGATTGAAGTTAAATGGAGAGAAAGATGAGATAAAGGAATTGGAGAAGTAATAAGTCCAGGAAAAAGAAGACTTGAATGAATTACTGAGATTGCAAGATAAAGAATTGAAACTATTGAAACAAATTGCAAAACAGGTATTCAAAAAGGAAGAACTATAATAATTGAAAGAGAACAGTCATTGGTCTGAATGTAAGGAAAATTACAGTGTGCCTTAGTTTTTCTTTAGGGAGAAGAAAACCATGTTCCCTAAAATCAAAAATAATAATGAGTAATAAGAGAGAGAGAGTAATGTTGATATTGATATTAAAATTACTAATACTCCAGTTGATCCTAAGAAGAAAAAGAAGAATAATAGTATCTATTTTATTTATTATTTATCAAGTTGAAGATTATTAATAGAAGATTTCGTCAATTAAGGAGGACTATTTTGATGATTTTGATAATCAGGATGAATTCCAGCTACCCATGAAAATCAATAAAAAGATTCATCTTCAGCCTCTCAGAAATTCAACAAATAACATCAATCTTAACAACAATACTAATAATATCACCCTTCCTAACGATAAGATAAATGCAAAAAATACTAGGCGTATTTTAATACATTATTTTAAATTATCATTATATTATTATATTATTTGTATTAAATTATATCATTTATATTATCATATCATTATTTATAATATCAATAGTTTAACCTTTATAATAATCTAATCAATAAAAGGGGAACACTAAAACTAAATAAATGGATATAAATTTTAAAGCTACTATACACATAAACAATAACGGAGATATTTATTATTGATAAATAAACTTAAATAATGTTTGTAAATTAAAGTTTAATAATTTTTGTAATTTTAAGTTTAATAATGTTTGTTAATTAATTATAAATATCATAGGGACTTTTCGAGAATAACGCTCATTTCCTATTCCTTTATATGGCCTTAACTTATCTAAGATATAATCTAAGATTCGACTTGCCTATTAATAAAGTTAATAAGTTACTTATTAATGTAGGTGAATTAAGAGTAACCATTATTAATAGAGCTCTTGAGATTATTATAAGGAGTATCGTGAATGGGCTGATTCGTGAAAGTCTTATCAAAATTATTAAGATCAAGACTGTTAGTGATTTTAGGTATGTAAGGGGGATTGATCTGTTTCTAATATAATTGGCTAAAGTTGATTCCTGCGAAAAAAGGATGTTCCTTTATTTTTTATATGTCTCTCAATCTATTTTTAGGCTTTTACAATTATTAATACTATATTTATTTACATCGACTACCAGTAATTAATTAATGATTGAACTAGCTTCTTAGCTAAACCATTCTTTGTGATTGTATTTGCACTTTAATATATTTTGAAACATCTGTTGTCTGTTTTTATCATAAAATGGAGATCTGCCTCCTATAGTTTCATAAAGCACTGCCCCGAAACTCCAAAAGTCTACTGAGCTGTCATGTCCTTTTCTTAATAATATTTCAGGAGCCAGATACTCAGGAGTACCAACAAAAGAAAATGTTTTTACGTTTTCTATTTTATTTCATTAATTTATTTTTTTATTTAATAAAGTTATTATATTAGATAACGATTATTATTTTAAACGAAATAATAAATACTTTTCATTCCATTTTTGGATAATCCAAAATCTACTAATTTGATATGACCATCATTAGAAATGAGAATATTTTCAGGTTTAAGATCTCTATAAATAATTTAATTTGAGTGTAAACCTTCTAATCCTAAAAGTATTTCAGCCATATAAAACTTGGCATCCTACTCGCTAAGTCTTTTACGTTAATATAAGAAATTAAAGAACTCACCCCCTTATAAAAAATCCATAACCATATAAAGCTTCTTCTCTGTTTAAAATGCATAATAGAGATTGACAATGAAGGGGTGATCATGCAAAAGTGTTAAGATTTTCCTTTCCATTACTACACTCTTCTCCAAATTATTCAATACCAATTACTCCTTCACCAATATCTTCATTGCGTAAAGTTTACCTTCTTTTTTTTTGCTTCCTATTAATTTCTGGACCAGTACAACTGTCCCAAATGATCCTTTTCCTAACAATTTTATTAGTTTAAAATCTTTCATGCTTACATCTTTTCCATTACTCTTTTTATTTGATTTATAATCAAATATCTTCTTCACATTTTATTGATCATCTTAATGGGTTTTTATATTTTCATACATTGATTAATTATATTTACTATATACACTCTTTGATTTTATTATACTTTTTCTATCCAAATTACTTTCTTTTTCATCTTTATTAATGCAATTTCCCATTATTATATAATCAATTTAAACTATAAAAAGTTATTAATTTAAAATAAAAATTCTAATACAATAAATTTGATAAAATATATTAAATATAAAAGAGTAAACATATAAAAAGATAATAGGTAAGTATAAAATGAATATATTTAGAAATTTATTGGTTCGAATGTGTAATAGTAATATAAGCTAAGTAAAATGTTTATAAAAATAAATAAGATTTTGTTATGAGAAGAAGGAGAAGAGAATAAGATATGATTAATTAAGCAATAATAGTTTATAACCTTTCACATTTAACAACTTATTTGACAATTTAGGTGCGCGGAAATCGAAACAAATTCGTGGACGAGGTAATGGGTGTAAGAAGGGTAAGACATCTGGTTGAGGTCATAAGGGATTTAACTCCCGAAGTGGAGGAGGAGTAGGTCCGGCATTCGAAGGTGGATAAACACCAATTTATATGAGATTGCCCAAGATAGGGACTCATAGAACTATCCAAAATAGACCTGGATATCTTAATCTATCTAAGATAGTTGAGTGGGTTTAGAAAGGAAGATTGGATATTAACAATAAGATCGATATATTTACTCTTATTAAGGCAAGATGTGTCTCTATTGATAAATGTAAATATGGATTGAAGATTCTTGCAAGAGGAGATTTTTCAGATTTTTAAATTAAGTTAGATTTAGAGGTTTCAGATGCTTCATAGATGGCTATTAATTTAATTTAGGCTAATGGAGGATCTGTCACTTGTGTTTATAGGACTCCTCTTAAAATGAGGGAACATGTAAAGCCTCATTTATATACTTATCATTTGGAGGATCCTTTGATTTCCAAGAAAAATGTTTTAAAGATGTAGAGGATTAGTTAAAGGGGAGCTAATGTTGTATTTAATGAACCTTAATGGTTGAAAGATATTGGAGGTTTTTAACAGAATATTCAAAATTGTATTTTAATTTTATTATTTTAGAAAATTAGAAGAAGGCTGAAAAAGATGCAAACTTTTAGTATCCTGCAAAAATATATCCAGGGTGTGGAATTGATAAGATTAGGAAAAGAAAAACTAAATTGTGGAAAACTATTGATGTTCTTTCAGAATCTTCCAATACTTGATTTATGCTAGTCATCTATCTATTTATTTTATATATATTTAAAATATTATTTTGCTTAATATTATCAAGCATATGAAAATTTAATTTATAATTTTAATTTATCTAAATATATATATAAATAAGTACATAAAATAAGTACATAAATATATATACTATAAAATAATATATTTACTTCTATTTTTTAATATAAATATTTAATAATTTAATAAATAAATTTATATTTATGTCTCTACAGAATTATATTTATAATTCAAAAATATAATATAAATAGAAGAATCATTTTTATTATTAAAAATTTAATATCAAATATAAATATTTTATATAAAAATAATTTGTTTATAAACAAATATATGTTGATATTTATATAAATAAAATATAAATCTTTAATTTAAGATATGGAATCTTAAGATAATTAAGCAAGAAATTAAATTGATATGTTAAAAGAAAAAATTTTAAAAATAATAAATGAAAATAAACATTTATTTGGATAATCAAAGAATAAAGATATTGTCATTTTTTTAGGATTAACAGGTTCAGGTAAAAGTACTGCAATAAATTATTTAATAGGAAAAAAAATGAAAGTTGTAGATTGCAAAAAGAACAGATATGGAATATTAAGTGGAGGTTAAATAATATTGGAAAATGAAAATGATATTGAAGCAATGAAAATGAGTAAAACTAGTATTTCAGTAACTACTTTCCCTTAATAAGCTATTTGTTAATATCAAAATTTTAACTTTTAGTTTTTCGATTTGGCAGGACTTGGAGATACTAGAGGTTATGAACAAGCATTAACAAACTTAATTTTCACTAAGGATATCTTCTAAAATGCTAAATCATTAAAAGTCGTCATAGTAATATAATAATCAGATATAGAAAATGAAAGAGGATAACCTTTAATAAGATTAAAAAATTAAATGGTAAAATTATTCAAATGTTCTTTATAAGACTTGTAAAAATTTAGTTGTTGCTTAATTACAAAAGGAGAATATGAACTTAAAGAATAAATCAATATAATTGAAGATGAATGTAAAGATTTATTTTCTCCTTGGATTGAAAATAATAAAATACAAATATTTCCTAATCATAATAATGGATAAATTGAATAAAAGCATAGAATTGAAATATTAAAATTGATACAATAACTTGAAAGATTCGAAAATTTTTAAGTGGATTTTAATGTTTCTGATTTGTTTAATTATGAAGAGTCAAATAAAATCTAATAATTATATGATAGAGAAATCGATTATTTATTTTAGAAAATTTTTAATTCTATTTATGATTTTACACGATAATATAAAGCTTATGAATATTAAAATATCATAAGTTAAGTATAGAATATTATGGAATAATGTAATAAGAAGGAGTAATCAGAATTTAAAGAAAGATTTTAGGAAGAATCTTAGTTAATATAAATTTTAAATATTGTATCAATTAAAATTTATGTAGAATAACTTTAATAATAGTAATAAGTAATTTTTAAATTTTTAGAACCTTAATTAAAATTATTTGAAAAATAATTTTAATAAATTTTAACTTAAGAGATTAGTGAAAAAATCTTTTATTAATTAAATTAATTTATTATTGACATATAAATTGATAACTTAAATGAAAATGAATTTGTAAAATAATTTAGAATTTTTTGTGAAAATTAATTTCAATAATAATTATAAATAAATGAAAAATTAGTATTTGAAAATGCATTTGAATAAAATAATTCTTATATAATATAAATGTATTAAAAATTAAAAAAATATAATTTACATGAAAAAAATATTACTGAATAATAAAAAAATGATATTGATGAATTGAAAAGAGAAATGGAAAAAATTCATTAAGATAAATTATTAGAAAATGAAAAAAAATATTAAAATTAAATGAAAGAGTTAAATTAACTTAAAGAAAAAATGAACTAAGATAATTATTGGAAAACTCATGAATAAGCTCGTTATATTAAAGAAGTTGGAGTTAGTATATTATTTTTAGGTGGATTAGGTTGTTTAGGTTTTTCACTCTTAAAAGGTTTAACTGCAAAGTAATTAATTCTTAGTTCAGTAATTTTTTTGGAAGAAATGCACAAAAAGGGTTATATGTATGATCCTAAAATATAACTAATTGTAAAAGGTTTAGGTTTTTTTGGTAGATTATTATTTGATAAATGTTTTTGATTTAATAAATTTATAAATATACTTTACATATTATTATAAAAAGAATTTATTTAAATATAATATCTAAATAAAAATATATTAATAATAATAGTTTATATTAAGAAGAAAGAATGTAAAAAAATAATAACTTTATGATTTTAGGTGATGAAAGGTAAGGTAATTATTAATAAAAATAATGAAAGAGATGTGGAAACAATAAATGAATTAGAGACTAATAAACCTGAATATAGATTAACTAATTGATGAAAGTGAGTAAACAGATTTGAATGAACAAAACAGGATTTAAAATTTTAAAAAATGTAATTATAATATTAGCATTTCTAATAATAGATAATAGAATTAAAAGTGCTAAATTAGATCGTCGTCCTATTTCTAGTAACTATTATGTAAATAAGTTGAATAAATAAATGAATAACAACTTAGTTAAACAAAATATTGTTGCTAAAATTTACTAACCGATAATGTATAAATATTGAATGAATATGAATAAAAATAATGAGTAAATAGAAAACTATACTTTTATTTAGCAATAATAATAATAATAATAGTTGCTATAATAATAACCTTAAATTTAATAATAAAATCAACCATAACAATAATTAATTTAACAGCCAAAATAAATAGCAAAAAATAATCTTAATAATTTGAATAATTAAATTAATATTCAAGTAAATTAATAAGAATAAATAATTAAAAAATATAAAATATAAAGACCTTAAACATCTCAAATTAAAATAAATAACTAAAAAAAAAAGATAAATTAATAATATAAAATGAATAATGATTTGCAATTTGATAATGATAATGATCTTAAATTTGATCTAACAAAAGAAACTGATAATATTATTTAAAAAATAAAAGCAAAGTAAACAAATAAAAATGATTTAAATGTTGAAGATTTAGATGTCTAAGAAATTAATTTAGAAGATGAATTAAAAAAATAAATGAACTATCAATAAATACTTGTAATTTTAATTAATTATTAAATAATTAAAGGAAATGAGAGAAAAAGAATTAAAGCTTAAGTTATAAGAAGAATAAAAAAAACTATCTTTAAGTAAAATCATAAATAGACTTTAAAGTGAAAAATTATTTAACAGGTTTTAATAATAAAAGTATGATTCAAATTCCAAAAAGTTAGAACAGAAATAAAATTAAAAAATAGAAGATTTAGTATCTTCTGGAAATCTATAAAATTTAATTAATAATTAAAACACTTAAAATATAAGTGGAAATATAAATAAAATTAATTAGCCATTATTTCAATAATAATAATAATAATAGAATGACAATATGATAAGATGATTCAAAATAATTTAATAATTTAATTAATCAAATAAATATAAGTTAAGTTTCAATTTGGAAAGCAGAAAATAAAAGAAAATATTGCTAGAATAAGCAATAATGATAAATAATTTAGATGATAACATTAATAATTACAATTTTATATAATGAGATGATTCAGAAAGAGAAACGGAGAATATTTAAAACTAAAACAAAAAGTCAAACATTAATTTAAATAATTAGATGAAACTAAGTTAATTTAAGAATAATTTTACAATAAACAGCTAAAATTAGATAGAAAGTGAGAATAATATTGATAAATATTAGATTGGAAATGTGATTGGAAAAGGTTCATATGCAGTAGTAAAATTAGGAATAAAAAAACAAAATAACTAAAAATTTGCAATAAAGATTTATGAGAAATATAAACTATAAGATCCTTAAAAAAAGAGAAACGTATAAAGAGAAATCCAATTATTAGAGAAACTAGATCATCCAAATATAATAAAACTAGAAGAAGTGATTTCAAATTACAAAAGTATAAATTTAGTAATGGAATATGCAGGCCAAATATCTCTTTTATAAGAATTAAAGAGTAAAGAGAATAGGAGGATGGAAGAAGGAGAATGCAAGAAAGTGTTTAGATAAATAATTGAAAGTATAAATTATTTACATGAAAGTAACATCATTCATAGGGACATCAAGTTAGAAAACATAATGTTAATTAAATCGTAAATAAAATTGATTGATTTTGGATTTGCAGTGTAGTTAAAGGACAGTGAATATAAGATAAAAACATTTTGTGGTACTCCTTGTTATATGGCTCCTGAGATGGTAAAGAGAGAGAATACTTTCAAAGGATAGCCAGTGGATTGTTGGGCATTAGGAGTATTGTTGTTTGTCTTGTTGGTTGGACATTTTCCATTTAAGAATACTAAATAATTAAATTAGAATTAGGCGTAGTAGGAATAAGCGTTGTTTAAATAAATTCTTAATAATTAGGTTATTTATCCTTCCTATTTGAGCAAAAATGTAGTCAATCTAATGTAGAGTATATTTGTTACTAATCCTGAATTCAGGTTCAAATCCAAATAAATACTTAATCATCAATGGCTACTTTCATGAATAATTTTCTATATATTATATAGTTGTTAAACTTTAATATATGTTACACTTTATAATATAAATTGGTTACATTTTATAATATAAAATTTAATGGACCCAGTTTAAAAGGTGATCTAAAGTATAATTAAGCCTGAATTGTTGCAGTATTACTCTGATTGGATTCAGACTGCAAACACTAATGAAGCTAGAGGACTACAACTGATTGGAGCTATTTATTAAAATAAAGGAAGGAAGAAGTTTAGAGCTATTCCTCCTTCAGTTCAATTAAAATCTCTTCATGAAAAATCAGCTTTTGATTACAAGAAGGCCGAAGAGATGTTCAGGAAGAGTCAGACTACTTCTCATTACTCTTAAGAATTTAGCAAGTTGGAAGATAAGAAGTCTCCTAAAACTAATATATTTAAGTTTAAGAAGTGTAAAGATGTAAAAATATATTTATCGTTATTAACATTATTATTATCATTATCATTATTATTATTAATATGATCATTATGATATTAGCTTGAGTTATGTGAATGCTTGACTCCTTTGGCTATTCAATTTATTGATAATTGGTTAGATTTGAAGGATGAAAAGGAATTCGAGGAACTAATCTTGATTTGTTTAAGATCTTTGAATTCAAGATATAAAGCATAACAGGTGAACATAAGCGAAGCAAGGTTCTTATTTAATCTTAATATTTTATAAGGAATAAATTCGACTGGAAAGTAGACTGGAACTTATGCAAGCCTTTAAGAATTGATAAAGCAGGAGATGAGTTTAACACATATAAGACTAATTATAATGCCATTTTTAAGTAGAGGCTTAAAGAAGAATAAATGAATGAAAAGTTAAAGGAGTTTCAAAAATCTATAGGCGGTAAACATAAAATGGATGAATTAATTAGAAAAACATGGAAAGTTTGATAAATTAAACTAATGCAATTAATAATAAATATTAAGATTATAATTATAATATTATTAATTAATATAAAATAAATAATAAATGATTAAAGACTAGTATTAAATATTATTTAATTAATAAAAGTGATCATTTATTTAAAGTAGTTATAATTGGAGATGCAGGAGTAGGAAAGTCTGCCTTGTTATATAGGTTTTCAGTAAAAATAATAATAATAATAATTAGGATGACTATTTTCATGAAAGTTATTTGACAACTTTAGGAGTCGATTTCAAATTCAAATCTCTTTTAATAGACAAGTAGAACGTAAAACTACAAATAGTAAATAGTATAAAAATGATAATAATAGTATAGTAATGAAAATAATATGATAATGATAATAATAATATGATAATTATATTATCGATGCTATTGATAATTTAATATAGTGGGACACAGCAGGACAAGAGAGATTCCGGACAATAACAAATGCGTATTATAAGGGTGCAAATGGGATAATTGCAGTTTATGATGTGACTAACCCTACGACTTTCAATGATATCGAGAAGTACTGGTTGTTGGAAGTGGATAAGTTTGCAGATTAAGAAGTTAAAATCATGTTATTAGGTAATAAAATCGATCGATCTGATAAGTAAGTCGATACTTAAAGGGCTTAAGTAATTATATCTTATTTATCTTTTTATTATTCTAGCAATTTGCTAATGATAAAAAAATGTTCTTTTATGAAGTTAGTGCCAAGTCAGCTTTTAAAGTTGAACAAGCTTTTTTGGAATTCTCTAAATAATTGATCAACTAAAATCAGTATTCCATTCTTTATTTTAATTTTTTAGATCTAACCAGATTAAATCTTAAGATAATATTCCTAAAATAAATTTTAATAATCAAAAGTTGACAAAAAATGTTAATTCAAACAATTCTTAATCTAGAAATAAAAAATGTTGCTGATAAATATATAATATAAAAAAATACTAATAAAGATTGTATTTGAATTTTATGAAAATAATTCATATTGTAATATAAATATAATAAAATAAATGCAAATTATAAATAGACAAATATAATATAAACGCTATTTAAATAAAATCTAAATATATGTATTAAATTTATGGGTGATAAGTAGTATGTATATAAAAATATAAATTATATCTTATATAATAAATGAGTAAGAGAGGAAGAAGTGGACAAGTAGGAGCTAAAGCAAAGATCACATGTGGTATGAACACAACAGCATTAATAAATTGTGCTGATAACACTGGAGCTAAGAATCTC
>Ga0315908_10002240_pt1 | contig 14238 bp, 9 predicted proteins | sample LakEriMetagenome_12_FD_203520 | JGI IMG/M metagenome (GOLD analysis project Ga0315908, IMG submission 203520) | Freshwater fungal communities from buoy surface, Lake Erie, Ohio, United States - Buoy 4 MA124 | ecosystem: Environmental > Aquatic > Freshwater > Lake > Lake biofilm | place: USA...
ATTCAGATGGAGGATTATATACTTTGGAATTGATGTTTAGTTTTTTACCTAAATAAAATTAACTATCAAGATATTCATTAAATTAATCACTACTAGATTTTTCTTAATTCTAATTTATTAATGAGTTTGACTCATTATTATTCCAATTTGACTTGATGATATTAAACTCATTTTCAAAATCTTTAAAAAAACTTTTATAAAAGTTATTGTTATATTATAACATATTATTTTCATCAAAACTAATTCATCTTTCTTTTTTATTGTAATTTTAATTAGAACATTTATCTAATATTAAATTATTATTTATTCCATCAATTTTATATTTTAAACAATTATCTTCATAATCACTGAAGTAACTAAGCTCTTAATATTAAATATTAATATCTTAATTTTCATTTAGTTAATAAGGTTCTTAAAACTAATGAGAATTCAATCTTTTTTAAGTAAAACTTTATTCTTATTCTTCATGTTATTATTAAAGTTTGTTCATAAAGTTTTTCTTAATAAATTCATCAAGAATCTCTTTACTTATATCTATTTTTTTCAAATATATTTCTCTCAAAAAAAAAGCACTCCATTCAATCAGATCAAATCTAAATAAATTATTAAATTGAATACTTCAAACATAATTTAATTAATTTAAAATAATTTCCTTAATATATTTGAATTTTTTCTTTTTTTATTTTTAAATAATAATCTAAAATGTCAATTAAGTTTAATTTATTTTCACATTTGTTCATTTCATAATCCAATTTATGATTATTTTCAAAAACTTCTTTAAAATCTTTTTTTTAAGGTATATAAACTACAGTTAATTATTATTTTTTCCCTGCAAACTTTTTTAGTCTTTTACAATTTGAAACTTGATTTTATTCAAAAGAAGTGAACTTAATTGCCTAATTGAGTTATTCATTTAATCTTAATGCATATTATATTTCTTATTATTGTTAATAATTTTTCTATAATTTTTGCATAAAAGATAAAGAATTAGCATTGTTATTGGAATTCTTCTTTTTTAAATTGAGATTTTGTTAAATGTTATCTGTTTAAACGTCATTTATTCCTTTACTAATTTATTTGACTCTGATTTTAGATTGAATATTTTTTGACATAAATGTTTATAAAGAAATTTATTTATTTAAATTTTTTTGAAATCTAATATAAAAATAATTATTTTACTCAATAAACTATAAACTATTTTTAATTTATTAATCAATTTAATTATCAAGAGGAGTATTAGAAAAATCTAATATTTATTATCTAGTAAATTATATTTTCTTTTTAAATAAGACTGTTTGTGGTTTTAAAAAATAAACTAATTTCTTAATTAAAATAGGAATGGTGAGAAACATCTTTATAATATTAATTGTAAAATACTAAAAGTATTAAGAGAATAGTCTAAGGATGAATATTCTAATAAATATTATTCATTAAAATAAAATATTTTTATATATTATTCAGCATCAATAATATTAATTATAGAAGCAAATTATAAATATTAAAATATATTTAGAAATTATATAATCATTATTTTTTAGTGGGGTTAGGATAATACCATTCTTGGCCAGGAGTGTAATCCAAGAGACTATACAATTATTTCCTGGTATACATATTGTTGATACTATTGGTTTAAGATTGATTAAGTAAAATATCATCAAGCAGCTTGTCAATAGCCTACATGGCAACTCTAAGAGTAGTGACAGGATAAATGACACAATTATAGCCCATATCTTTGAATTGCTAAACCGGAATAATGGGAGTCTTACCGAATTCAGTCATGTTTGCCAACAACATTATCTTTTAATTATGTTTCCTTAATTCTTAAGCAACTACTTGGAATTCCTCCACAGTATTAAGTCCTTCAGGAAATATCATATCTGCTCCTGCATCTATATAATATTTACTTCTCTTGATTGTTTCCTCAAGTCCCAGCACTCCCCTTGCATCTGTTCTAGCACATACTATAAAATCACCCCCACTAATAAATTCACTAGTTTTTCTCATTATTTCTATCTTCTTTACCATATCTTCAATACTTATTAAAGCCTTACCATCTAAATGACCACATCTTTTAGGAAAGACCTCAAATATTATTATGAATAATTACTTGATCTTCAATATGCAATCCTGCTGCCCCTGCTTGATAATATTCTAATACAGTTTTGGCACACATTTCTCCTTCCCCGAATCCTGTATCAGCATCTGCAATTACCGGTAAACCACTACTTAAATGAACTTCCTTGATAATTTAACAGAATTCTGGAAGAGTAGCCAATCCTATATCAGGTAAACCTTTACTACCAGTCAATGCTGCACCTGATATATAACATGATTAAAATCCTTTTTATGCTATCATTCTTCCAGTTAGTCCATTAAATGCTCCAATAATTGGAATACAATCTTTCTGTAGCAAATCTCTAAGTTATTTACAACTTTTATTTAATAACATTTATTTATATTTTTTATAAGAAATTTTTATTATTATTTTTTCAAAAAAGATTTATTTATTATCAAGTATTATTTTTATTATATTTTTATAAAAAATAGAAATCAAATCATGCTGTATTAGAAAAATTTAACTCGATTATGATTCTTAAAACATGATTTAAATTAACTTAAAGTTGATAAATATATATTAAAATAATAATTTTTATAAAAATATTTTAATTTTATATAATATAAAATTTTTATAGTTTACACTTATCTAAAATAAATTATAAAAAATAAATAAAATGTACTATCCTCCTTAATAACTATAACCTCAATATTTCATTAGTCAAATGCAATAAACATAAGAACTTCAGCAAGGATAATGCTTAGAAAACAACAATGGAACTAGAAAATTAATTATGTAAGCTGATGGAAATTTAGTAATGTATAATAATTAAGGTAAACCTGTTTGGGCATCAGATTCAGCTGGCAAAGGAAGTGCTCCCTATCTTTTAAGATTTTAAGATGATTAAAACTTATGTATTTATGACATATAACATGGAAAATGTACTTGGTCTTCAGATACTTGGAAGAAAGGAACAGGAGTTTGTTAATTAAGATTGACTGATCAGGGCTATTTGGAAATAGTAGATGAATAAAATAATGTCATTTATAAAGTAGGTAAATAATTAGAACAATGGGAATAACAATCTATTAATCCAGGTTATCCTTCATGTCCTTAATAACCTGTTTATCCATATTAACCAGGAATTCTTTAATAACCAGGATTTCCTTAATAACCTGTTTATCCATAATAACCTGTTTATCCATATTAACCAGGAATTCTTTAATAACCAGGATTTCCTTAATAACCTGTTTATCCATAATAACCTGGTTTTCCTTAATAACCTGGAATTCCTTAATAACCTGGATTTCCTTAATAAGGATACCCTTATTAACCTTAATTTCCTTAATAAGGATATCCATAACAAGGATTTCCTTAATAAGGATATCCTTAACAAGGATTTCCATAAGGATATCCTTAATAACCTGGCTAAGGTTTCTATTAATAAACTGGATATCCTCCTCAATAATAATGATAGTGATTTTTATATTTTAACTTGAATCAATTTTTTTATTTTAAATATAAAATATTAAAAATTAAAAAATTATTTATTCAATATTAGAATTAAAATTATAAAATAAACACATAATATAATATTTATTTTAAAAAATTTACTATTTAAAAATAAAAACGTTAAACTGTGAATTATTTTATTTTTATTTATTGTTCTCTTGGCTTTATCAAAAATTTATATTTTTAAATATTTTTTTGTTCAAAATATCATAATTTCCATTTTTTTTTATAAAAATATGTCTATCAACAAAATAAAATGTATTTTCTGAAATAATATTAATAATTTTGATTATTTTTAAATAAAAAAAATTTTATTAATTTAAAACTATTCTATAAAATTTAAAATATATTGTATTTTTTTGAAAATAATTATATTTTATTATAATATTATTATTAATAATAATATTTTTTTTTATATGATTAGCGTGAATAATGAATAAGAACTATTGAAAAAATAATAAAATGAATTTATTGATCAAATGCTATAAATAACTTCTGATTGTTTCTAGGAAAAAATAAATGAATTAAAATAATCAGCTTTATTATTAAGTTTATAAGAAAATAATCTATAAAAAAATGAAAATGATGTAAAACTTTAATATTTTTTTATTTTATATTTAAATAATTTATATTTTTTATAGTTAAATTAGATAACTCAACATATTTCAAATATAGAGTATGAATTAAATTAAATAAATGATGTAGTTAGCAAAATTGAAAAAGATCAAGATAAAATAATTAAAGATCTTTAAAATACTTTAAATGAAATAAATAAAACATTTAAAGATGATTCAAACTTAGAAAGTACAACATATTAAAATTGTATGGAAAGTATTGAAAAACAGATAAAAGAATCTGAATAATTAGAAGAATAAATAAATAAAATTAACTAATAAGTTTTAGAAAGAAGCAAAAAAAAAGATAAAATTTACAATACCTATGAGGAACTTTTACCAGTTATAGCATATTAATAAGCCTATATTTAGACTAATTTACATGAAATAATAAATAAAGATAAAGTTTGAAAATATAAAATATAAAATAAAAATTATTAATTATAAACAATTAAAAATATTAAAAATAATAATTTTTTTTATCATTTTTTTTATATACTAATAATTATTTTATTTTAATAATAATTAATATCTTTATATAAAAATGTTCGGTGCAAAATAACAGAATGATAATTAAATGTTCTATTAGCCTGAAATGTAATAAGAGTTTAAATAATTGAATGAAACAAATTATTATTAAATTCTGTTTTAAATGCCTCAACTAATTGAAGACAATGATTGGGATGGTCTTTATAAAAATGGAATAGTTTTCAGTAGAAATCTTTTCTTTTCAGTTGTTTTGGGAATTACAGCTAATGTTTAAATTAAAAAAATACCTAAATATGGTGAATAATTTTTATAAATGAACTATGTTTTAAGATAGTTATTAAGAATTCCAATTTTTTTCGTTCCATATTTCCTTATTTTCCATAAAAAAACTTAATTACAAATTGAAGATTTAAATAAAAATTATCACTAAAAGTATTGGTCAAGGATTTATAAATTTTAGAAGACAGGAGATATAAGAGACTTGGACCCAACTAGTTCATTAAGAAGGAAATTTGAATAACAATAAGGAATGATGTAATTTTGATTTGATAAATAAATAAGTATTTTTGATAAATAAATAAGTTATTTGATAAATAAATAAGTCATTTAGAAAATAAATAAGTTATTTGATAAATAAAATTATATATTCATTCGTTTTGATTAATATAAAAACACATATGTCCACATCCGGTTGGACATTCTTAATGATTTTGAAACCATTTTTTTACTTCTGTAGCGTGAATTGCGTGTGAACATTATTAACACCAAACCAAAAGCCCTTTGTTTAGAGGTTCTTAACACACTCCACAAAGAGCCTGAGTTTAGCAGCTCACACATTAATATTAAGGGTCAAGATCTACTTGTTTGTTACATTTTTAACATATTACATTGAAATATATCTTAGTATTTTTCTAAAATTTTATTACAATTATTCACTATTATTATTATCATTATTATCATTATTATTCTTATTATAATTATATTAGATTGCTATTTTATTTTTAATATTCTTTAGAATATATATACCTTGTTGGCATCCTTGATAATATCTAATACTGATGTTTTGATAGATTAATTAGCTTATACATAAAGTTGATTATTTCTAAGTAACTCAATATAAGCCTGTGTCCATAATTTTAGATTTTTTTCGGGAATATTAATATTAAATCCATTTTCTTTAAACACTCTATAAATTGTGAAAGCATGTATTAATTATCCTTCATCTATAATATTTTATAAAGTATCTACTAATGTTTAATTCATTATTATTTATTCGTTGTCCTTGTTTTATTTAGAATCTTTTTAATCATCAAATGTCATATTTTCATATAAAAATTTATATTCATGTATTTTACTTTTCTTTATATATATCATATTGTTTCTGTATATAATATTTTTTTACTCTACTTCTATTTTCAATCAATTACTATTTTTTTCAAAATATTAAAAAAGTTTATTGTTATTTATTTCTTAATTACTTTCTATAGTATTATTAGTATTGTTTGGCTGCTTATTAACTTTTTTATCTTTATTAAATTATTTTGATTACTGGCTTTATGAAAGCTAATCTATACTTTCTTAAATTTAATTATGAATTTTAATGTCTTCTAATGATTTTTGGATGGAATTTTACTTATTTTTGAAGATATCTGTTTGAATATTCTTATTACAAAGAATGATATAGAAATGCTGCCACAATCTGGAAATATCCTATCGATTAGTCTATTCAGCAACATTAGAGTTATGTTTAACCAACTCATGAATATCTCCAATAGTCTTATAATTAAATGAATAAAATTTTAGTTCCTCATAAAAAGAATTAAAAACTATAGAAGGATCATAAGAAGCATAAAGAGAATCAAGATTAAAGAGCTTAATTTATTTAACTTTTTATTGAGAGGATTATTTCTCAATAAGTTCAATCAGATTAGAATCCTTATTGAAATAATCTTATTTTTGACCAAACTCAGAAATATAAGCATAGAGATTATTGGAAGAAATAGTTTAACTAGTTTTAGAACATATATCAAAAGGTTTGAATGAATTAGAGATTTTTTAACAAATAAGTAAATTGTCTTTGGCACCTGAAAATATGTATTCATCATCCTTCTAGAAAAGGAAACTCTATACACTATCTCTATGACTCTTAATGACAGAGTAAGGATGATATGGATTAAGAACATCATAGAAGGAAATGGAGCAATCCTAATTGAAACTAGATATACCTAATAAACTTGGCTCAGTGTTTCTCCATTTCACAAATTATACTTACGATACATTCCGGATATTCTAGATTTGTACTAGTTCATTGTTGTTATTCATCTTCCAAATCTTTATTTCCTTGTCTTAACTCCCACTTGCCAAAATCTGTTTGTTTTTAGGATTCCAATCGATACTTAAAATCGATTTAGAGTGTGCACATTGTTTGCTGAATAACTCTCATTCTGTTTTTCGAATATCGTATAATTCAAGACAACCACTTTCTTATGCACTTATAAAGATATTTTGAAGTTAAGGATGAAATTTAACATCTCTAAAACTATGTGTTCTCTAAATTGTAGTTGATTAACCTGAACTTCTTGTGTCCCATAATTTTAAGAAACCATCATGTCCTGCACTTATTATATTGTATTAATTAAACGGATTCCATCCTATTTTGTTTACTGCTGTGTTATGGTCTTTGATATTTAGAATCATCGATTTCTTTTCCACATCAAATATTTGGAAGTTACCTATTGTTGAAGCTACTGCGAACAGATTGCCTATTTTATTAATATTATTATCATCATTATTATTATTTTATTATTTCTATAATTATTTTCTATTGTTATTATTATTATTATTTTATTTTTTGTTTTTGTTTTATTATTTTTATTACTTGAAATAGGGTTCCACTCTACATGTGAAGGTGATATTTTGTGGATATTGTTTTTTGAATGCTTTAAACTTTTTTGGCTCACCATTTTTTTTTCACTGTAATTTATTTCCACCAAGCTTAGAACTTATTATTATTATTATTTTTTAATAATGGTTTTTCATTTTATAATAAAATACCATCTCTTCCAGCCACAACTAAAGTATTTCCTTCTTTATTCATCGAAATACTATTTATCGAATTTTAAAAATTTAAAGAAAAATAGTCCATTATATTAATTAAACTATATTATAATTATATCATATGATAATTATATAATAATAAAATAAAATGGAGTAAATATTAGTTCCTAAAAATAAAAAGCCAATAAATTTTATCAAATATTAATTGGGTCTTGAGTATAATGAAGAAGTAAAAAATGATACAGATTTAATTGAATTAATAATACAAAAATAATATTATTTTCCAAAAAAAGAGTTAATTCAATCATTAAATGATGAAATTCATTAATTTATTGAGTAATAATTCATTTAAAATTATGGGAATATTGCTTCTTTTATAGGATTTTTCGTTTTTGGATTTATTGGATTATTTGCTTCTAATTTATCGTCAAATTACACAATTATTGGAATGATTGTAGGATTAATTATTGGGAAAATTTTCGGTAATAAAAATATAATATTTTTTTATTAATTATTAGGATCGTGTATTTAAAAATATGATACATAAAAAAAGCCGTAATAAATTTAAGAAATATCAGTTTTTTATAAATCTTTAGAAATTCAAATAAAATGGCTTTAATAAAAGTAATCAGAATTAAAATATGACATTAATAGTTATAGAATTGTATTAGAATAAATAATTATGAATTTTAAATATATTTCTTTATTGGATAAAAAAAATCTAAAAAATCATAAAGAAACTTACATATAATTGAAAAAAATGAGGAAATTATTATTAAATTCTAGAAACAAGAAGGTCATATATTTTTCTATTAGATTTTTATAAATATTAATTGATAGTAACTAAGAAGATCTAATAAAAATTAAAGAAAAGTAATAAAAATAATTATTATTAAAATAGAATTATGTTTATTTATTAAAATATATTTCTGACTTACCAACGAATAATAAACATAACTGGAAATTTAGAAATATAAAACAATATAGCTTTAAATGAGATTTAAAAACTAAATAAAAAGTAATATTAATAATTCTAATTTATTTTAGTGAATTCATAGATAAATATATAAAAAAATAATCTTTAAACTAATTTGAGCCCAGCCTTAATGACATATTAAATTATTTTAATTACCTAATAAAAAATAAAATAGAAATTTTTTCAATAAAAAATTATCTATTATAAAAAATTATATTTTATTAAGCTTAAATATAGCTTTAATAATAATAATCAAGTATAAGATAAATTGGAAGGGATTTAAAAAAAATTTAGAAAGAAAAAAATAGCACATAAAATAGCAATGAAAATAGTTTAATAATAAATATTATTGATTAATTAAATAGTGAAAATAATCAATATAAATTAATTGATAATTTAAATTATGATGATAAAATTTAAAATTAAAATAATAAATATAATAAAGACATCTTATGTAATTAAAATGAAAAATAACAAATAAATTAAGAAAGAATATCTTTCAAATTAGAAAATATAAGTAGGAAATAAGAATTTCAAAAATCATTATTGAATTAAGTCGAATAAAGTATTTAATATACATTCAAAAAAAGAAAAGCTAACTTTGAAAAATTAAATTAAATTTCTCTTGATCCATCCTATAGTATTGATAATTTTTCTTGGGATAAAAATATCTCAAATCTAAATTTAATAAATTAAAATAAGACTTAACCAAATATGAGGGATAATAAATAAGTAAGTGAATTCGATAAGTAAGATCCAATATTAAAAAGTAATAATAATATTAATATGAGTAGACAACTACTTAAAAATATAAGAATTACTAAACTCAGATGTGAAAGAGTGGGAAAAAGTGATAAAGAACAACGAAATTGAGATTTATAAACAACATCAAGAAGAGAGTCCTTCTGTAATAGTAAGAGCTAGTGCATATCTTAAAAACATCGATTATGAAACAGTATTTGAAAATATATACAACATAGAGACAAGGAAAAAATGGGATGAATTATGTTGTAACTTCAAAGTAGTGGAAGAAAAAGAAGATTTGAGTGTGATTTATTATTCTCTTAAAAACCAGTTTAGTTTGTTAGTAAGCACTCGAGATTTCTGTTAGAGAAGAGCCTTCATTAAAAACTACCCTTTTCCTAATCAAATTCTTGTTCAGTTCCAAAGCACTAATCATCCCAATTGCCCTAATGTCAAAGGATATATCAGAGCTGAAACTATCATATCTGGATATATTATTGCTGTATTTATATATATGTGTATATACTTATTAATTATTTTTTATTTTTAGCAAATTACCCATGATCCTAAAAGTACTTAACTTCATATTCTTTCTTAAAATGATATCAAAGGAAAAATTCCTGTATCTCTTGTCAACAGTTTTGCTGGTAAGGCTCCTGCTGATTGGGTTAAAGCATTATAAAAAGCATGTGAAAAATAAAAAGCTAATATTAAATGATATAATAAAATAATATATAAATAAGTTAGAGATGATAAATATAATAATAATAATAATAGTGAGTCACCACTTAATATTATAAGTTTTACAACTCAAATCCCACAATAATTGTTGATCTTTTTCATTATTAATAGCATTAGGATAAACGGACTTGATTTAACAATCAGAATAATATTGGCCTGTTAATAATGATTAATAAGGCATAAGACTGCAAGCCAAGGTAGTTTAAGCGCCAGCATTGGAAGTTTTGAGAAAGAAAGAGAGGATTAAAAAAAGAGGGAAGAGTAAATACTGAGTAGTTTAAGAAAACAAGTACCTTCCTAACTCAGTTTTAACTACCCCAGGATGTAGACTGACAGTCTTAATCTGAGGATACTTTTGACTGAGAGTCCTTGTGAAAAAGATATTGGCAAGTTTAGAGTAACCATACTAAGTGAATCTATCGTAACTCTTAGTCGCATTGAAGTTATCAAAGTCTATTTTGTTAGCTCTTCTATGAGCCATAGAAGACACATTAATAATCCTACTTTCTTTAGTTTCCATTAATAATTCTATCAGATTATAAGTTAAATAGAAATGTCCGAAGTGATTTGTGGCTACTTACAGTTCTAAGTTATCATTTGTAGCAATTCTAGTAGCTGGTACCATAACTCCTGCATTATTAATCAAAAGGTCTAATCTATTGAACTTAGCTTTGAAACTTTTACTAAAGTCTTCTACTGATACTTTATCACATAAATCTAACTGTATGAAGAAAACATTTTCATTTAGAGTTGACTCTTTAATCTTCTATTATGCTTTTTGCCCTCTAAATATATCTCTACAACCTAAAATTACTGTACATTTCAATTTTGATAATTCTAATGCTGTTTCGTAACCAATACCAGTGTTGCTTCCTGTTATTATTGCTACTTTTCCTTTCATGTCTGGTTTGAACATGTTTACTCCACCTTAAAAGTATTTTCGCATTATTGCCAGGCTTGTTACTCCTATCAAACATCCTGCTAATATTTTTGGATTTTATAATTAATTCATTTATATTATTATATTAATATATTTTATCAAATAATTTATATAATATATAATTAATTTATATTTTTTAATATAGATATATTATATAATCATCATCTACGTTTTTTGACAGCCTTGGAAAGATTGTTGGACATGAAATGACTTTTCAATAGAATTTTCTGTTTAAGACTAGATATATTTTCATCATGGTCATCTCGAATATACTTCTAATACTTCTATTGATAAGATTTTATTAGATGGGAGTCATAAACTTCTTCAATTTTTTCCTGTCTTCCTCCCAGTAAAATATTCATATTTTTAATATACTCTTTGCTAAATCTATTTAGGTTTTATTACTCTAAGGGTGGCAATGAACTACAACCTTAAATAATAATAATAATAATAATAATACTATTGATAATAATAATATTTATATTATAAATGATAGTTATTATAATTACCCTTTTCTTTATGTAATTAGTGATTACTACCATAATACCTCTATTCTGGATTATCTATAATTTAATTAGTTTTAATGATAGTTTATATGTTATCCTACTAAATTTTTTTTAGTTTCTCAATATTCTAAATTTCACTCTCCTTAGCTAATTTTCTAATCCTTAAAATTTCTTCTTACTTTTCCTTTTCATCAAGACTATCAAACCTCTTTTGCTTTTGATCAAGAAAACTCTCAATCTGATTAAGCTAAAAGTAATTTAAGTTCTGTTACATTTTAATACTGGAAGGAAGTTAATCAACTTTCTATTAATGTTGTTGGAGAATGTGGTAATGTTCTTACATGTCTCTAAAGAATTAAGGGAACTTTATGCTTTTTTCATCATAATCAACTTTAACGTTATAAATATCCAACATGTTTTTCCCGTTATTTTTTAATGTTTATCCTATACTTTTCTATTTAATATTCGATTATTAAGTGCTTTACTGTTACTTGTTTTTACGGTTATATACCTCCAATACACTCAATTGATCCATTTTTTCCAAAGAGTGTTGGATTATTTTGTTTACCCTGTTCGGCAGAACCATCTTATTGTTTTCTAAAAAAAGACCAACTGTTGGAGATATTTATATGCAGTTTAATTTTATTTAACCTTTTTGTAGTTCTGTCTTCATATTACTGCAACTCTAACTTCTATTATGAGAATGTTATTATTATTATTATTATTATTGTTATTCTTCAATATTTTAATCCTTTTTTATCTGATTCTGATTCATTAACTGTAATTTATTCTTCTGATTTTTTATTCTTAAACCTTTTCTTACATCTTAAGCAAATTCTAATCCTCCATTAACATTTTTCATTTCAGAAATTAAATGATCTGCATTTAATCTTTTGCCTAAAAAAAACTTATCCTAATTATCAGGAACGGCTTTAATGATTTTATCTTAATCTTGTTATTCATAGATAAAGAAATTTTTAGTGAAGATTTTTTCAATCATAACTTATAGATAATAATCACTAACATAAATGCCATTGATTTCGAAGATAACAATATGATAACAATCGAGAACAAATCTTATTTTGAAATGAATGCGATCATGTAAAAAAGCCTTAAAGAAACTCATATGGATAATATAAGCAATAGTGAAAATAACATGATTAGTGATTACACTATTAGTTGTTTTAGTTAGTAGCATGGTGTAGTATTGTGCCAATATAATACGGTTATTACTTAGCAATTCTTATGTATCATTACCTATTAAAATATTTTGTTGTTCTATGAACTTTAATATATACACTATTTCGAAAAGCACTTTTATCAATTTAATGCATAGTTCATCTCTTATTATTTCTTTGTATTTTTCTCGTTCATTTTTCTTACCTAACTTTTTCATTATATGCATTTTTTCAAATTCCTCTATCATTTCTTTAAAATTTATTTTATGAATTAAACCCTACTCATAATTTAATTCTATGTTTTATAATGTTAAATTCTGTTTGAAAAGTTCATCTAATTTTCTCTATTTATTGTCTTCATCTTCTTGAGTTTCTTCAATATTTTCATTTTTAATACTCTCTATTTTGCTTTTTTTCATTTCCAAACTGCTGCTCATATTTAAAAAATCAGTTGAACTATCCATAATATGTTTTATTTTCTGTAAACAACTTTAATATAATTTATTATATAAATTTAATATAAATCAGGATTATTAACTATCTTAAGTATATTTGTTTAGATCTTAAAGTATATTTTCCAAATTAACTTCATTATTATTATCAAAATATTGATTAATCATTTAGGTTAAACCTCTTTTATCACTATTTCTTAATCTGACCAATTTATTTAAAACATCAGGAACTTGTTAATCAGAATCATTAAGAAACTAAAAAATTAAAAATGATAATAAAATAATAAAATAAAAATAGAATGAATATGAGTATATATATATATATATATATAAATATATATACATTGATAAGATCTCTTAGGAAATCATGATCCTTTTCTGAAGTGAGTGAGATAGAGAGTCCTTTGATACCTGCCCTTCCAGTCCTTCCAATTCTGTGAACATAATCATCGATATTCTAAGGTAAATCTACATTAACTACTGCCCTGATGTCCTTCACATCTAATCCTCTAGCTGCCACATCAGTTGCAACCATGATCTTCGTTTTTCCTGTCCTGAATTTGAATAGACTGTTATCTCTTTAAACTTGACTTAAATCTCCATGCAAAGTTACACAGCTTATTCCTTCAGACTCTAAGTATTCTCCCAACTCATCACATCTATTATTTAAATTATTTTTATATTTTACCTTCTTTTAGTTCTACAAAATAATAACACTTTTTATTAATTAGAATTGTTAATAATTTATAATATAATATTCCCTTTCTCACTTTCGGGAATTAGTTATATTATCTATTTAATATCCTTATTAACTGTAAGTTCCTCATTACCAATCTAAACATGAATATGATCCTTTATAAACTTATTTGCGAAATTCTGAATTTATTATGGCCATGTGGCACTAAACATAAATGTTTATCTATCTTACCTAATATTATCCATGATTTGTTGCAATTCTTTTTCAAAGCCCATA
>Ga0315908_10002241_pt1 | contig 14230 bp, 3 predicted proteins | sample LakEriMetagenome_12_FD_203520 | JGI IMG/M metagenome (GOLD analysis project Ga0315908, IMG submission 203520) | Freshwater fungal communities from buoy surface, Lake Erie, Ohio, United States - Buoy 4 MA124 | ecosystem: Environmental > Aquatic > Freshwater > Lake > Lake biofilm | place: USA...
CGGTATTCGACCGATTCTATACCGCATGGCTCGAAACCCGCACGTCGGACGACCTCGCCGCATGGCTCGAACAGCAGGCCAATGCCCCGGACGCCACGCCCGCCGCCCGCCTCATCCTCGCCTACCACCACCTCCGCCAGGGCGATAACCAGAAGGCCATCGCCGCCTTCCGCGCCGCCACCGCCGCCAGCCCGGACAATCCGGAAGCATGGCTCCAGCAGGCCACCGCGGAAGCCCGCACCCTCGACTTCGACAGCGCCCTCGCCTCCCTCGACAAGGCCAGCGCCGCCAACCCACCCGCCGCCACCAAATCCCGCATCCTCCAGCTCAAAGGCCGACTCCTCGCCCGCTCGGGCAAGGCCACGGAAGCCGTCAAGGTCTGGCAGGACCTCATCGCTGCCGCCCCGGAAGACGAAGACCTCAAGGAGGACCTCATCGAACTCCAGCTCCAGGAAGGCCTCACCAGCGAAGCCCTCGCCACCGCCGAAAGCCTCGCCGCCGCCACCGCCGACCCCTACCGCCGCATCCAGCGCCGCCTCCGCATCGGCGATATCCACCAGCGCGCCGGAAACCGCGAAAAAGCCGTCGCCACCTACCTCGCCTGCCTCGAGGAAACCGGCTCGGATTCATGGCTCGAAAAGGAAATTCTCTCGCAGCTCGACCAGACATTCCGCCGGGACGACGCCATCGACGCCCTCGTCGCCGAGTACCGCACCCTCACCACGAAATTCCCGCAGCGCACCACCCTGCGCCGCCGCTTCGCCACCCTCCTCGTGGAAACCGGTGCCACCGACGAGGCCATCACCACCTTCACCGACCTGCTCGCCCGCACCCCAGGCAACCGCGAGGTCCGCGAGGCCTTCACCGACCTCCTCCTCAAAGCCGGAAAATCGGACGACGCCGTCAGCCAGCTGCGCGAACTCATCCGGCTCCACCCGCAGGACCTCGAACTCACCGTCCGCCTCGCCGACCTCCTCAATGCCGCCAACCGGAAACCCGATGCCAAAGCCGCCGTCACCGACTTCCTGACCAAAAGCGATCAGTCGGAAACCGCATGGCTGCGCGCCGCCAGCCTGCTCGAACGATTCCAGCTCGCCACCGATTCCCTCGATACCCTCCGCAAGGCCGCCAGCCAGTTCCCGGACAGCGAAGCCGTCCAGGACGCCCTCGCCACTTCCCTCCACAAAGCCGGCAGCAAGGACGACGCCTTCGCCGTCTGGCGGAAACTCGCCAGCTCGACCGACAAGAACCGCGTCCTCTCGGTGGCACGCTCCGCCGCCGCCCGCGACGAACTCACCTTCGCCGCCGACCTCCTCACGGAACGGCTTGCCGACTTCCCGAAGGACCCCCTCTACCTCCTCCAGCTCTGCGAAACCGCCGAACGCACGGACCGCCACGCCCAGGCAGTCCCATGGGCCCGCACCCTCGTCTCGCTCGCCAGCGACCCCGTCGATCTCGAGGCGGCCATGACGGTCCTCCTCCGCATCTCGGAAAAAGCCGGCCAGACGGAGGCCCTCCTCGCCCAGCTCAGAACTGAAGCAACCTCGCCTCAGGACAAATGCCTGCTCGCCGAACTGCTCGACCGCACCGGCGACCCCCGCGCCTCGGAAGCCACCCTCAAGGAGGTCGAAACCGCCGCCCCGGAACTCGCCATCGCCATCCTCGTCCGCCTCCAGTCCCAGCGGGGCGACCTCGCCGGTGCCGCCGCCAGCATGAAACGGCTCGTGGAATCCCCCAGCGGCCGCAAATCGGTCCACGTGCAGCGCCTCACGGAACTCTACGAACGCGCCGGAAAACTCGCCGACGCCCTCGCATGGATCCCGGAATGGAAAAAGCTCTCCCCGGGATCAAACCTCCCATGGCAGAAGGAAGCATCTCTCCACCTCGCCCTCGGCAACAGCAAGGAAGCCCTCCGCTCGCTCCGCGAAGCCTCGCAGGAATTCGACGACAACGAGGACCTCAAGGCCATGCTCGCCGAAGCCTACCGCACGGAAGGAAAATACGCGGACGCTTCCCGCCTCTACACTCTCCTCTACGAGGAAGCCAAGGAACTCTCGGCCAAAATCCGCTGGGCCGCCGCCCTCGCTGAAACCGCCCGCGACGCCGATAAACTACCCGACCTCATCGAACAATTCGAAGAACGCCGCAAAGCCAACCGCACCTCCCTCCTCCCCATCCTCTCCCTCGCGGAAATCCACCGCGTCGCCGAAAATTACGAGGCCCGCACCGCCGCCCTCGCCGAAGCCGCCCGCCTCAAAGCCGGCGACCTCGACATCCTCCTCGAAATCGCCCGCCTCGCCGAAGCAGAAGGCGACTTCAAACGCGCCCTCGAAACCCTCCGCGAAGCGGAACCTCTCGACCCCTCAGGCAAGGTCCGCCAACGCATCGCCCGCGTCCACTTCGCCTCGGGCGACACCCCCAAAGGCATGGCCGCCCTCGAAGAACTCGCCAACTCGGCCAACTTCGACGCCCGCCAGCTCGAAGCGCTCGCCGATGCCCTCTGCGATCAGGAACTCTGGAAGGAAGCCGCCGCCTTCCTGTCACCGCGACTCCAGAAATTCCCCGCAGACTACCGCCTCCATTACCTGCTCGGCTGCGCCCTCGAGGAATCGGACCAGCCCGCCGCCGCCGCCAAGGCCTTCCTGCACATCCTCTCCATCAAGGACGACCTCCCCACCCCGGCCGCCACCACCACGGCGGCCAATCCCCAGCGCGATTTCCTCGATTCCCTCCGCCCCTACGTCCCCGCCGACGTCGTCGACATCATCAGCCTCACCTACGCCTACCAGGCCTACCAGTACCGCAACAACCGCGCCTCCCGCAGCACCTCGGCCGGCTCCAGCCCCACCATCCCGGCCAAGCGCGACGAAACCCGCTCGTTCGCCCTCGTCCACCTCGCCACCCTCGCCCAGCAGGGCGATGAAACCACCCGCGCCACCCTCACCGAACAACTCCGCAGCGCCGGCGTCACCTCAGCCGACCTCATCATCGAATCGGTTCAGGGTAACCGCATCGACCGCCAGATCGACCTCGCCGAACGCATCGACAAGGACCCGGAAAACGAATCCATCCTCGCCCTCGCCGCCCTCTGGGGCAATCAGCAGAATACCGACCCCGCCACCAACCTCCGCGTCTACCGCGGACTGCGCGAAAAACGCCCGGAACTCGCATGGCTCGCCGCCTGCCGCCTCGTCACGGACGATTCCCCGGACGGTTCGCAGGCATGGCTCGAAACCGCCGCCGCCCTCGAGAAACTCGAGTCCCCTCCGCCCATCGTTCTCAATAACATCTCGGCCCTCCTCCAGCAGAACAACGAACTAGCCGAAGGCATCCCGGACGCCAGCCGCGACGCCTTCAACCGCCTCCGCGCCAAACTCCCCGGCTGGTACCGCAAGGCCGACCCCCGCGGCTACCAGGCCCCCTACGTCTTCATCCAGATCGCCGGCATGCTCTCCCGCGAGGACAACCTCGCCCCCCTCATCTCCCTCATGGAAGATGAAATCGCAGCCCACCAGAACGACCCCCAGCGCTCGTCCCGCACCTTCCCCGCGCAGGGCGGCCGACCCCCGCTCATCGAAAGCCTCACGTTCCCCCCGCAGAAACTCCCGGACTTCTCCCCACTCGTTCTCTCGCTCCTCAATTCCCGCGCGGAAAACTACTATGGCTCCCGGCTCGCATGGGAAACAGACAAACTGAAGGCGGCCCTCCCCTCAGTCAAAAACCCCACGCTCAAACTCCTCCTGCTCTCCCGCATGGAGGACGAGGATGCCCTCGACGCAGCCCTCAAGGCAGCCGCCGAACCTCAGGACGCCCCGCTGGAAATCCTCCTCCTCGCCGCTTCCCGCGCCGCCGAAAAACAGGAATGGGAATCCGCCGGATCTCTCCTCCGCCGCGCCCAGCCCCTCCCCATGGGACGCGACCTCCGCCGCCTCGTCGACGGATCCCTCGTCGCATGGTCGCTCGAAGCCAATCCGGGCGGAACCGACACCACCGCCCAGCCTTCCCCGCTCCTCGAAGGCGGCCGCGAAGCCCTCCTCCGCCTCCGCCGCGAAGCGTCCAATGCCGGACAGCGCCAGGAACTGGCCGATGCCATGAAACAACTGGGCATGGACAGCGAAGCCGACCGCATGGCCGCCGCCGCCCAGGCATCCCCCCAGTCCGCCGGTTCCCCCGCCGCCACCATGTCCACCGGCGTCCGCATGCTCAACCTCGGCGGTCGCTCCAGCCGCGTCGACCAGCTCGTCGCCAAAGGAAAACGCGAGGACGCCCTCCGCGAACTCAGCCGCGAACTCAAATCCATGGCCAAATCATGGCTGTCAGGCAACGATGCCCTCCGCTACCAGGCCCGCGAATGGGTCGAAACCGTCAACCGCCACGGCTTCGGTCCCCAACTGACCGACAGCCTCGACCCCGGCCCGGAGGCTTCCCCGGACGCCACCGCCCAGTGGGCCGCCGCCCTCGATATCATGGGCGAACCCCGCAAGGCCGCCAACCTCTACGAAAAAGCCCTCGCCGCGAAACCAAAGGACGCCGGCATCCGCAAATGCCTCCTCCTCGCCTCCATCGCCGATGACCCGGAAAAAGCGGTCGCTTCCCTCAAGGACGAAGACGCTTCCCAGCTACTCGCCCTCGGCAGCAGCCTCTCCAATATCCTCAACCTCACGGAAACCCACGCCGGACGCTTCAGCCTCCTCGAAATGATCCTCTCCGCCATGGAAAAGGCGGACCGCGACACCCTCGCGAAAGCCAATCCCGACGCCCTCTTCAACGCCTTCGACTACGCTCTCCAGCAGGGCTGGGCCAACCGCGACCAACTCGACATCGGCTCGCTCTACCAGCAGAAACAGTCGAACTTCATGGGCAACGATACCCCGGAAGCCGCCACCCGGCGCACCGACCTCCAGAATCAGCGCCTCACCCTCCACCGCCGCGCTTCCCTGGTCTTCCTCTCCCTCGAATCCACCGCCCGCCGCGCCTTCCAGCGCTTCGCCGCCGTCGCCCTCACCGACCCCGAAAAATACCCACCCGCGGAACTCGACACGATGGCCGCATCTGTCCTCGAACTGGAACGCAGCAGCCGACGCTCCCTGCCATCCCAGCGCCAGATGAGCCTCCAGTTCGCCCGCAGCGACGCCCAGCCCCTCCGCCAGCCCGACCCCGAGGAATGGCTCCTCGAACGCGCATGGAAGGAAAATAAACCGGAGAAAATCACCGCCGATCTCCTCCCGAAACTCCGCACGGGCCGATCCCGCCTCGCCCGCGACCTCGAGGAAATGATGCCGCTCTATTTCTGCAGCGCCGACGATTTCCCCAAGGCTGCCATCGACTTCGCAGGCAAACGCCAGAAGGGCTCGCAGCCCGGTCAACCCCAGTTCCACTGGCTCACCGTCTTCCACGTGGCAGACCTCCGCAGCCTCGACGCAGACTTCGCCCCGCTCATCCTCGCAGGCCTCCGCCAGAATTCAGGCAATTTCTACGGCGGCCAGGAATTCTGGCACGTCATGCAGTTCGCCAGACGCATCCTCGACCGCTCGGGTCCGGAAGCCACCAACGACTTCTTCCGCGAAATCGCCGCCATCTTCCTCGGCCCCGCCGACAAACGGAAGGAGTTCCTCGCGAAGAACTACAACCCGAGATCGTACACCAGCGGTTCCCCGAACGCCAGAATCATGCAGTGGCTCAATCTCATGCGCACCGCATGGCAGTCACCCGACCTCGTCTTCCCAGCCGCCGAAACCTACGTCCGCGAATTCCAGCGCCCCGCAGGCGAGCTGGCCACCGAAGACCAGTTCTTCAACTACGGCAATGCCTACGCCGATCAGTCGTTCTTCCGCCAGCCCACCGATAAACTAGTCAGTTCCCTCGGACGCACCACCATGGTCCGCCCGCTCGACGCCTTCATGCCCTGCGCAGGCCCAGTCACCAATCAGCGCTGCCTCGCCGTCGATGTCCTCGCCGGCCTCAGCCAGGCCGCCAGCCAGAACAAGGAAACCCGCACGAAACTGCGCGACGCCTTCGCCCCGCTCCCCCGCACCTTCGGCACCGAACTGATCGACGCCGCCCTCGCCCAAGAGAATTCCGCCGAAACCGGCGACGCCATCCGCAAGGTCATCGCTGCCCAGCTCGATGCCATCCGCAAACTCCCGGAGGATGCCCAGCGCGACCTCGCCGCCATGATCCTCATCCTCGATCAGCGCCTCAGCTCGGCCAGCGGCAACGAAAACGCCTCTTCCCTCACCGCATGGGCCAACGATACCCTGTCGGGCAACATGGACGAGGCCGTCGCCGCCTTCCTCAAACCCACCCCGCCAGCCAAATCAGGCAAACCGATCTCGGGCGACCACGAACTGAGCACCCGCATCGTCCGCTTCCTCAACCCGCTGGCCCGCTCGAAACCAGCAGACGCCTCCGCAGTCTTCCTCCGCGCCCGCTCCCTCGTCTCGGAAAACCGCAAGGCCGGTGCCCCGTCCCAGATCGACTACGGCGACGGCTCAAGTGTCCTCGGCTACACCCTCGCTCAGATCGCTCAGCCTCTCCAGACGTCGGCCAATCAGTCGCCCTCCAGCGAGGCCGCGCTCAATTTCCTCTCGTTCGTATTCAGCGCAACCACGCCAGCCGACGGATTCCCCGTGGAATGGCGACCGGAACTCTCGGCCATCACGGGTGCCCAGACCCTCGCCGCCAGCACCGTCCAAGGCGAGAAACCGGAAATCCTCCGCTTCGACAGGGAACGCATGACCAAAGTCGCCGCCGCCGCAGGCCCGCACCTCCCCGCCCTCTCCGCCGGGCTCGTCGCTTCGTTCTCCCAGATCCCGAACCGGAATGATGAAACCGACCGCAAACTGCTCGCGGAACGCGCCGCCGGCAGCGACCCGGACCAGCCAGTCGCGGCCCTCATCAATGCCGCGGAACGCTTCGCCAGCGCCAAACCAAAGGACGGCCGCCTCCTCCCCGCCGACACGGATCCTCTCTTCAGCGTCGTGGAACCATGGCTCCGCAGCGAGACGGCTCCCCTTGCGGTCCGCCTCAGCGTCGCCCCGGCCCTCCTCGAAAAACGCAACGGCATCACCACCCACCCGGGCTCCCCGGACCTCCACCGCCACCTCGCCTCCCTCCTCGCCACGGCATGGCAGCAGCAGGTGCCCGTCACTTCCAGCCACACCACCACCATCCTCAGCGCCTTCCTCGAATCCTCAGGCTCTGCCGATTTCCAGGAAACGGACCGACCCCTCGCCGAATCCATCCTCGCCGGTTGGTCCCGCGCCACTGCCGCCCGCCAGAACGCACGCGGATCGTTCAATTACCGCGGACCACAGCCAGGCGACCCCGAAATCCTCCGCCACATCGTCCCCATCGCCCTCCGCCTCAACGACGATGCCACCCTCGCGAAACTGATGACCTCGGCCCGCGGCATCGCCGACAGCGGCTGGCTCCACCGCTTCGTGACCTCTGGCCGCCACGAACTGGCCCGCCGCGTCTTCCGCTCGGGCGGCGAGGAACTCTTCAGCGCCCCACGCCAGAACTCCGCCACATGGCTCCCGGATCAGGAAAAAGCCCGCACGGAATTCCTCGCCGGATTCGACTCGGAAGACGAACGCTTCTCCGCCGCCACCGTCCTCGCCAGCATCCCGGACGATCCCTCGCTGGCCTCGGTCACCACCCCGGAGAAACCTCCCACCCGCAAGGAACGCCTGCGCGAACTCGCCGCCCGCATGCCGGCCACCTTCCGCAATCCGCTCGCCCTCGAACGCTGCCTAGGCATCTTCCTCGAAGAACCGGAAGCCATCACGCTCGTCGCCCCGCAGATCGATGCATGGGCCAACCAGCAAACCCTCGGCACGATCTCCCAGGTCGAGGAATCCCAGCAGCGCAGCCGCCGCATCCGCCTCTTCACCGCCAGCCTCAATGGCCGACTCGAAAAAGGCGACCTCGACGCCCTCTGCTCCACCATGGAACAGATCGGAGCCAATGCCGCCAGCCGTCAGTCGGGCTACCTCCGCGAAGCCATCCGCGCCATCTACCCTGCCTGCGAAAAGGTATCTCCCGGCTTCTGGAAAACCGCCGACGCCGCCGGACGAAGCCGCCTCCGCAAGGCATGGCGCGCCGTCGCCCTCGTGGAGGAAAACCAGGGATCCTTCGAAACCCCACTCGGACGCCGCCTCCTCCGCTCCATGCTCCAGCACGCCGCGGACGACCGCATGGACGAATTCGCCGCGGAAGCGGCCTCCACCCCGAAACGCATCCGCACCGGCCTCGCCCGCGCCCTCGAATCGCTCAACCTGCCGAACGATTTCACGGCTGCCCTCGCCACATGGCCCAGCATCGCCGAGGATACCAAGGTCCCGCAGACTTCCCTCTTCCTCCGCACACTCGACCAGCCCATCGCATGGCCCGGCCCGGACAAGGCGGAATCGCCATGGTTCGCCCCGCTCGTCACCGCCGGGATCTTCACGGTAGCCGACCTCGTCTCCGCCAGCCCCGGTCTCATGGAAACCTACCCGCGCAATGGCCGCACCGCCATGGAACTCGCGGTCATCATGGCCGATGCCGGAAAAACAGACGACGCCCTCGCCGCCCTCGCCAAAGCCCAGTCGGCCGCCCCGCAGGATTCTCCATCGGCCACCGCCGCCCTCACTCTCGCCCGGGCCGAAATCCTCGACCGCGCCACGAAATTCGACGACGCCCTCGCAGCCCTCGCTTCTCTCCCGGAAGCCACCCTCGCGGAAGCCTCGGTCCCGGAAGCCACCCGCAACCGCATCTCCAACCTCAAGGCCGCCCTCGCCCAGCAGGTCGCCTTCACCACCGGAGGCCTCCGCGCCGCCCTCGCTCCAGTCGCCGAAAGCCTCGCCAAGGCCCCGGACGACCCCGCACTCTGGAAGGCCGCCGCCGTCGCCTTCGAAACGGCCGCCAAAGCCCAGACCCGACTCGGCAAACACAGCGAGGCCGCGACCTCGCTCTCCATGGCATGGTCCATCGCCAGCCGCCTCGGCTCGCGTTCCCCCAATGCCGAAACCGCCGCCCTCCTCGCCGGCATCACAGCCGAACTCCGCGCCGCCCGCATCGCCGCGCACGACCCCGCCGCCCCCGTCGACCTCATCACCCTCAAATCGGAGGCCTCCACCAACCCGGATAATGCCATCCCAACGGAAGCCGATGCCATCCGCCCGGACTTCGACGATTCCTCATGGCCCCGCACCACCGGACCAGCCGGCTGGGGATCACTTCCCGGTGCCCCCGCCATCACGTCGGCTGTAAACCCAGCCAGCCTCCGCTGGTTCCGCTTCCGCTTCAAAGCCGATCCCGCCACCGTCCGCAGCCTCGTCGCCACCATCTCGGCCGACGACGCCTGCGCCATCTGGCTCAATGGCAACCCCATCCACCGCGTCGACCTCCCACCCGGCTCCCTCACCCCCACCATCCGCAAATCCCGCGTCTCCACCGTCACCACCACATGGAAACCGGAGGTCGCCACAGACAATGTCCTCACCGTCGCCCTCTGCCAGTCACCCCAGGGAATCAAATCCGGCCACCTCAGCCTCACCCTAGCGGCCAATGACTTCGCCAACCCCACGGACGCCGGCAAGTCCATCGACACCAAAACCACCACCTCAGCCCTCGGCGACGCATGGTCCCAGTTCCCCGACGCCTTCCGCGAAGCCATCACCGCTGCCCAGTGAAACCACGGCAGAAGCACGATTTTCCGCAATCACGTGTAACGGGACCACCCCCTGCGTCGCCATGAATATCGGGGACGCTGACCACAGCTCCATCCCCATCAGCAAAATACACACAACTACCCCTGAATCAGAGATCCCCATCTCGCTCCACCTCATGAAATCCATCCTCCTCGCCCTCCTCGTCGTCCCAGCCCTCGCCTTCGCCCAGGCCGAAGGAAAACCCGGCAAACCCGGCCGTGGCCCCGGCGCAGGCAAAGGACCCGGCGCAGGCAAAGGCCAGCGCCCCAACCCGGAAGCCCAATTCAAGAAGCTCGACACCAACGCCGATAGCTCGGTCTCCCTCGACGAATTCAAAGCCGGTCCCCAAGGCAAAAAAGACGCCACCAAGGCCGAAGAAATGTTCAAACGCCTCGACAAAGACAAAGACGGCAAACTCACCCTCGAAGAATTCAAAACCCGCGGCCCCAAAAAGCCAACCGGTCCAAAACCAGAAGGCGAAGCCCCGAAAACCGACGCCCCCAAGGCCGACGCCCCCGCCGCCGAAGCCAAGTAATCGCATGGCCATCAAGGCCCTGGCTTAAGCAGGCCATCAGGGCCTGAGGTCCATCAGAGCGCCGTTCTCCGACCTGCGGGGAACGGCGCTTCTTTTTCACCGGAATCTCACGGCTGGTTACCCGCGTTTCCGGTGAATCTGGCATCTTGCCGATTTCCTGCCGATTCCGGCACCATTCCTGCCTCCCTCTCCATGTGCGCACGGCATCCCTCCCGTTTCCCGCTCAAGCCCAAGCCCTGAAACCTCCACACTTCCATGAAACGCCCGCTCGTCCTGGCCTCCACGCTCTGGCTCGCCGCCACCGTTCCACTCCCCGCTGATTCATTCTTCCCGATCACCGGGGTCTCGTCAGCGACGGCAGCCACCGACTTGTTTCCGGCCTCCCGCCTCATCGAAGGCCCGGGCGTCGGCTTCCAGGCCACCGAACCCCACAACCGCACGAGTTCACTCACATGGGTCACCAATGCCCCCAATGGCGGCGCGGGCGACTACTTCGAACCGCTGCCGTTCCCGGCTCCGGCCCTTGTGTTCGACCTCGGCACGGACCGCGACCTCTCGGAAATCAGCTTCTGGGGATACTCGGACGGCAATGGCAATGGTGCCCGCGAATTCTCCCTCCGCTTCGCCACCGCCGCGGACGGCCCCAACGGATTCAATGTCTCCATCGGCTACAACCCAACCTTCACCATCACCAAACCCGCCACGCCACGCCAGAGCCTGAGCTTCACCCAGGTCGTCCGCGCCCGCTACGTCGAACTCACCCCCACCGATAACTTCTTCGGCATCGCCCCCCCGGGAGGCGACCGCGTCGGCCTCGGCGAAGTCGCCTTCGAAGACCGCCCCATCCCCGTCACTGCCACCCTCGACGCCCCGGCCGCAGTCAATCTCTTCGCCAACACAGGCGGCCCCGAGGAACTCGCCATCCCCATCGGCAATACCGGCCAGACGGCCCTCACCATCACCAGCGCCACCTTCTCAGGCCCCCATGCCGCCGCCTTCTCGCTGGTCTCCCTCCCGGGCACCATCAGCATGCTCGGCAATGGCACCCTCACCATCAGCGTCAACCCCGCCGGCCAACCCGCCCGCATGGAGGCCACCCTCACCCTCGTCAGCAATGACCCGGCTTCCCCCAGAACCATCGCCGTCACCGCCCGCAAACCATCGGAATTCTACCCGATCACCTCAGTCGTAGGCACGACCCAGGCGACCGATCTCTTCCCGGAATGGAACCTCATCCAGGGCATCGGGGTCGGCTTCGACGCCCTCGCTCCCCATAACCAGCTCCCCGGTGCCGGAGGATCCATGCTCTGGGTCACCAACGCACCGAATGGCGGCGCGGGCGATTACTTCAGCCCGCTCCCGGATCCGGCTCCGGTCTTCGTCTTCGACCTCGGCGAGGACCGTCTCCTCAGCGAAATCAGCCTCTGGGGCTACTCCACCGGCAATGCCAATGGCATGAAGGATTTCAAACTCCGCTTCGCCACCTCAGCCGAAGGCCCGGCCGCCATGGCCACCTCCGTCACCTTCGCACCACAACTCGTCCAGCCCTTCGGCTTCACAGAACGCCACAGCCTCTCGTTCGGCCGACTCGTCCGGGCCCGCTACGTCGAACTCACCCCGCTCGACAACTACTTCGGCACCGGAGCCGGCCCCGGCGGCGACCGCGTCGGCATCGGCGAAGTCGCCTTCGAAGTCACCCCATCGGTCGACCCCCAGCTCTCCGCCCCGCCCTCACTCGCCATCACTTCCTCAGGTGCCACCGCCACCGGCACCATCGAAATCGCCAACCTCGGGGCCACCCGCACCCTCACCATCGCGGACGTCTCCCCCGGCGGAGCCCAGGCCAGCCTGCTCTCGGTCGTCTCGAAACCAGCCAGCCTCGCCCCCGGAGCCACCGGCACCATCACCTACTCGCTCGCCCCAGGCTCGTTCAGCGGCCCGCTCGATGCCTTCCTCACCATCACCACCAACGACCCGCTCAATCCAACGCGCTCCGTCCGACTCACCGGCACGGTCCGCAATCCGCAGCTGACCATCGCGGATTCCTTCACAGCAGGCCCGCTGCCCCCGGCCGACGCACTGCAGACGATCCGCATCCCCCTCGGCAATGGCGGGGAATCAAATCCTCTCAATCTCTCGGACATCTCGTTCTCAGGCCCGCAGGCCGCCAGCTTCACGGTCGCCACCAACCCCAGCCCGGTCGGCCCGAAATCCCCGGCGGAACTCGTCCTCAATTTCAACCGCCTCGCGGCCGACGGTGTCTTCCGCACCACTCTCCGCGCGGTCACCAATGACCCGGAACGCCCGCAGCTCGTCCTCCCCATCACCGTCACGGTCACCATCACCAACCCACTCGTCGCATGGTGGCCTCTCGACGCCGATGGCAACGACGCCAGCGGCAACGGCCACCACGGCATCGCGTCCGGCACCCCCTTCCCCTCGGAAGGTGCCACCCCAGCCACCGGCGGCGGTCACGAATTCGATGGCTTCTCCCGCTTCGACGTTCCCTACAGCAAGTCCCTCAACCCAGACAGCTTCACAGTCACGCTCTGGGCCAAACCAACGTTCGCAGGCGGTGGCTACGCTTCGCCCATCACGAGCCGCGACGACGTCAGCGCCGGGGTCCAGACCCATGGCTACATCCTCTACAATGATGCCGCCGGACTCTGGAGCTTCTGGTCGGGCGACGGCAACCCAGGCTGGGATATCCTCGACGGCCCAGCCGTCACCACGGGCCAATGGAGCCACCTCGCCATCGTCTACAATGCGGCCACCAATACCAAAACCCTCTACGTCGACGGATCTCCCGCCGTCGTTTCCGCCGCCACCTCCATCCCACGCTACAGCCCCAACGGCACCACCGAACAGGAAGCCCTCCACATCGGAGCCGGTCAGGACGACGGCCTCAACTTCTTCTTCACCGGTCAACTGGACGATGTCGCCCTCTTCCGCGATGCCCTCCCGGAATCCGCCATCCGCTCGATCATGACCAATGGCGTCAGCAGCTTCCTGCCCCCCGCCCCCACCTCGTTCCGCATCCTCTCCATCGCCGTCGCCAGCCCGGGGAATGTCAGCCTGACCTTCGAATCTTCCGCAGGAGCGACCTACGAAATCCAGCGCTCCGCCAGCCCGGGCAGCCCATGGACCACCCTCCCGGGCACCGTCACCGGCCTCGCCGGATCCACCACCTTCAACGATACCTCAGCCCCCGCCCAGGCCGACAAACTCTTCTACAGAGTCCGCCGCCTGAACTGATCAGAAGTCGTCCACCCTTTCCTCACCGCCAGCAGACTCACGCGGTCACCGTTCCCCGTCCCACCGGCTCACCAGTCGGTGAACGAGGCCACGGTGGCCGCGTCGAGCTTCGGGACCACTGCGTTGACCAAGCGCACCGCACTCAGATAGTCCCCCAGATGCAGGAGGGAATTGTGGCTGTGAATGTACCGCGACGGCGTCCCCAGCACCACGCACGGCACCCCGGTCCCCGTGAACTGCAGGCTCTTCGCATCCGTCCCCCCACTCCTCCGCACCGCCACCTGATGCGGTATCCCGACCTCGCGCGCCACCCCAACCACAAAATCCACAAGCCTCCGGTTCATGATCGCCGTCGGATCAAGCACCCGGATCTGCACGCCGCCACCAAGGCGACCCTGACTCTCCGCCAAGTCCATCCCAGGCGTGTCATCGGCCGGCGTCCCCTCCATCACAAGGGCCACATCCGGCTGCACCAGCGCCCCCAGCGTCTCCGCCCCGCGGCACCCCACTTCTTCCTGCACCGACCCCGCTGCCAGCAACGCACACGGCAAGGCCCGCCCGGCCAGATCCCGCATCGATTGAATCGCCGCCGCCATCCCCACCCGGTTATCAAAGGCCTTCGCCAGAAACAATTCAGGATGCGCCATCGCCGTGAACGCACTGTCCGGAGCCACCGGATCCCCCAGCGCCACCCCAAAGGCCTCCGCCTCTTCCCGGCTCCCTGCCCCGATGTCCACAAACATCT
>Ga0315908_10002242_pt1 | contig 14228 bp, 14 predicted proteins | sample LakEriMetagenome_12_FD_203520 | JGI IMG/M metagenome (GOLD analysis project Ga0315908, IMG submission 203520) | Freshwater fungal communities from buoy surface, Lake Erie, Ohio, United States - Buoy 4 MA124 | ecosystem: Environmental > Aquatic > Freshwater > Lake > Lake biofilm | place: USA...
AGCATATTTGACATCCAATACAAGTCAGTCCATTTGTCAAGGAGATAGCTACGCATTTGGTGGAAATCTTTTGTCAACTGCTGGCACGTATGTCGATACTTTATTGTCGGTAGAAGGATGTGATTCTATTGCGACCTTGTTCTTGACGGTATTGCCTAATACTGTTGGTTCGATTACAGCTACTATCTGCGAAGGTCAATCGTATACATTCGGGTCACAAACGTTGACTACGAGTGGAGCATATACAAACACGTTGGTCAATGCCAATGGATGTGATTCAACGTTGACGTTGTACTTGTTCGTGACGAATGCTACAGAAACATACCAGCAAGCAGAAATTTGTCAAGGTGAGACCTACGACTTGTTCGGTCAGTTATTGACAACGAGTGGAATGTACATCGACACAACCTCAACGGCTGCAGGGTGTGATTCTATTGTTCGACTTGAACTATCGGTTATTGACTGTGTAGGTGACTTCGAAATCAGTAATATGGTCACACCTAACGACGATGGTCAGAACGACACATGGAAAATCAACAATTATCCATATATCGCAGGTTGTACAGTAACGATTTATAACCGTTGGGGTCAGCCAGTATATTCCACCAATGATTACCAAAATGAGTGGGCAGGAACCAAGGATGGTGAACTGTTGCCGGATGGGGTATACTTCTATTCGATCAAATGTTCGGATGAAGAGTTCACGGGAAGTATCAACTTGTTCAGATTTAAAAAATAAGCAGCGTCATGAAAAAGTTCTTTCGAAATACATTGATCGTTGCGAGTAGCTTGCTTGCAATTCAGACCATGGCGCAGCAAACGCCACAGTCTAGCGTATATAATTACAACCGCTTTGCATTAAATCCAGCTTATGCAGGAGCAGAGGGGTGCACACAGATTTTCTTTTCACACCTTAATCAATGGGGTAAAGTGGAGGGAGCGCCAGTAACAAGTTTATTGAGTGTGAATTCCCGTCTCGGTAAAAATTGGGGTGTAGGAGGAAGCATGCTCATCGACAAGGTGGGAATGCTTCAGCAGATTGCAGCATCAGGTTCTGTGTCCTACGGTATTCGCCTTGGGGAACACAACATTCGCCTTGGTCTTACTGCTGGATATTATCAGTTCCGCGTGAATCCAACAAGTGCTGTTGTTTTTGATCTTGCTGACAATATCGTCAATGGTGGTGCTCAATCGTCTTCTTCGATTAACACGGAAATCGGATTGATGTATCGTTTTAAAGGCTTAGATTTAGGGGTTTCTTCAAAACAAGTGATTCAAACATTTTCAAACTTTGGATACACCAACTTGGATGGCTACGGATTGAAGCGCCACATTATAGCCATGGCTGGATATAAGTTTCAACTCAATCAAAATTTAGCTTTACGTCCATCAGTTATGTACAAGGGGATTCCACAAATCTCACAGTTCGACTTCAATGCAGATGTGATGTACAAGGATTTCATTCAAGGAGGATTAGGATACCGCACAGGCGTTGGACTTATTGGTCGCGTTGGAATCAACATTCAAGATTTGTTCTTTATTGGCTATGCGTACGAGGCCCCAATGCGAAATATCGCTCAGTACAGTTCTGGTTCACACGAAGTCATTATTGGATTGAAATTGTGCCGTAAGAAAAATGTGATTGAGTTGGCAGATGATGTCATCAACACCAGACCGGATACTATTGTGAAAGTTGAATACAAAATCGATACACTGATTGTAGAGCGTGTGGACACTGTCTTCATGGATTCCCCTCAAAATCGTATAGTAAGTAATCAAGAAGCCAATCGCGTGTTGGATTTGGCCGCTAAGACATTGGAATTTGAAAATGACAAAGCCATCATCTTGAAGAAATCTCACGGTGATTTGGAGTCATTGACGAACATTATGTTGATGCGCACGGATCTGAAAATTCGCTTGGAAGGACATACGGATAACAACGGTACGGAGGAGTACAACATGGAGCTTTCTAAAAATCGCGTTCAAGCGGTGAAGGACTTCCTTGTTGCCAATGGTGTTGATCCATCTCGTATTGAGCTTCAATGGTTCGGAGAGTCGAAACCGATCTCTGAAAATAACACAGAGGAAGGTAAAGCACGCAATCGACGGGTGTTGATGGAATACCTTGGGGTGCAGAAATAAAGTTGTGAGTTACTAATTACGAGTTATGGGTTTGGTGGCTCCACCGCAGCGGACATGTGAGGTGCGAGAGCAGACTAGATGGCACGATTGGACTAATTAATTACGAGTTTAGTTAACTAGTCATTTGTAACAGTCCTTAGTAACTAACAACTACTTCACTCCCCAGCGCTCATACCTCACATCCTGTATTGGTCGATTTTCTTCTGTTTCACGCAGTGGCTCGCATTCCTTTAGTGTGTCTTGACATTCTTTTGGTAGCGCTTGGTAGAGGGCAGTGCCTTCTGTTTTCCAACTGATCATCTCGTCACTTACTTCTTTGATGATTTTCGCAGGATTGCCCACCACTAAACTTCGGTTGGGTATGTTCATGCCACTAGGTACAAAACACAAGGCACCGATGATACATTCCTCGCCAATGATTACATCGTCCATGATGACGGCATTCATTCCGATTAAAGAGTTCTCTCCAATGGTTCCGCCGTGTATGATGGCGCCATGACCAATGTGAGCACCTTTTTTTAAGGTAACAGTTGTTCCTGGAAACATGTGAACAGTGCAGTTCTCTTGAACATTGCATCCATCTTCAATCACAATCTGTCCCCAATCTCCTCGAATGGCAGCGCCAGGTCCAATGTACACATGTTCGCCAATAATGACATTTCCTGTAACACTAGCTTGAGGGTGTACAAAACTACTTTCCTTGATGACAGGTCGAAAACCGTTGAATTCGTATACGGCCATGAGTTGTGGATTAAATTAGTGAGGAATATGCCACTTGAAGCATAGCAGCGATGTTTTACCTTGTTGACCTTCGTTGGTGATCACTAAATCACCATTTGGCATAAAGATGATGCGTTCAGGTCGAGTAAATAACTGGGCATTGAATCGAACAAAATTGATGAGTTTGCCCGATTTTTCGAATACCGCCATGGAATGGTCAACGGATGAAATAATGTAAACTTCGTCTGTCTTGGGATGCACCGCAATGCACGAAGGCATAAATTGGTTGCTCGATTCTTCTTCCTTAGACCTTTTCTTTTTCGCGAAGAGGATCCCCGTATTTTGTCCGAATGATTCGAGTTCTGAAAGATTGATTGTGAACAATGGTTCATCGTCCATCTCCATCGTTTCCAAGTCAATTGTGTAAATACCTCGCGTATTTTTAAGCTCAGCGCCGCGACTGGTACTGTTCTTTGGCGCGACCAATAAGCGGTGGTCACGCGCATCCATGCACAACACATCATTATCCCATGGGGGAAGTTCTAATTTTTTAAAGTTAACTAAAACTGAGTCTAGATTGGGAGCAACCTCAAGAAGAACAGCATCATTCCGAATGATGAAATAGGCACTGTCTACGTGTGTTAATCCTTCGAATTCCCCTTTGTATCCAAAGTCAAACTGTGCGCTGATTGAATCTCCCGTCATGGAATACACATACAAGGTTCCTTTTTGATTTTGAACGCATGCAATTTCATTCTCAGAAAAATCTGTAATGCCAGAAATTTCGCGCAATTCGAATGGAAGATTGATGGTAAGTGTGGGGTGATCGAAGTCGAACCAACCGTCTTTTTGGAAGATTTCACGCAAAAAATGATAATGGTCTATACTCGCTTGTTGAATCCGCTTCACCGTAATGAAGGAAATGGCTGCGATGACTACCGAAAAATAGACCTGTTTTTGCATGGCGCTCTATTTTGCAAATATCATACAATTTTTAAGGTTTGCTCTATGACCTGCTTTAAATTTCTGTGAATTCAATGAAATTTTCTTACTTTAAGCCCAATATCAACATCATGAGTTATTGCATCTTTTCCCATAATGAATCTGAAACGAGCCCACATCGTGAATACCACGAGAAGCACTATGGTTTTCCTGTGAAAGAGGATGACGCATTATTCGGACGTTTGATTCTTGAAATAAATCAAGCTGGATTGTCTTGGACAACCATCTTGAAAAAACAAGAGAACTTCAAAAAAGCATATTCAGATTTCAATATTGTGAAAGTCGCAGCATATGATTCCGTTGATATTGAGCGATTATTGTCCGACGCTGGGATTATTCGCAACAAATTGAAAGTGCATGCAGCAATTCACAATGCCCAAGTTTTACTTGTGATCATTAAAGAATATGGGTCGTTTGATGCTTGGTTATATGCCAATCACCCAAAATCTCGCGCTGAATGGACCAAATTGTTCAAAAAGACCTTTAAATTTGTAGGTGGAGAGATTGTCAATGAATTTTTAATGAGCATTGGATATCTTCCCGGAGCACACGATGAAGATTGTGTAGTTTATAATATGATACTTAAATACGAGCCAAAATGGTTGGAAAAATAAAGAATATCCTCGTTGTCATCGTGTTGATGATGAGTACGAACGAGGCACTTGCACAATTTGGATTGTCTGGTGGAGTAAGTGTTTTGAAAGGCTTTGGAGTACCTAAAGCTTATATCGGAATGCACCTAGGTGGTGAGATTCCTCGTGATGATCAAATTACATTGTTTGCTCGTCTGTCACTGTATGCCCCGCAACAAGAACAAAATAATGGATACACTCTTGTCACAGCAACTGACCCGACTACGACACCTTACAGTCAAACCATTTCCTATGTTCCAACATTAAATTATACGATTATCGAGGGAGGTACACGTTACTACCTTGGAAATGGATACGACAGTGGATTTGGAGCATACGGTGGAAGTACTATTATGTTAGCACTAAATACAGTTAAACGTAAATACGGCGATTATGACCAAGCCAAGTACGAATTGCCAATGGGTGAATTGTCTAAAGGGACCATCTTTAACCTAGGTTTTGGTTTAGGTGGTGGTGTTAAAAATACCTTTGCAGGCATTGGCACAGTATATTTTGATATGAATCTAGCTTACATGGTGCTTTCAACGGCAAGCAATACTACAGCACAAAGTACGAATCTCTATTCTCAATTACTTTTTAGTTTTTGCCTAGGATTCCGAAAAGAATTCTACTAGAAAGGCCACCACGATTTCTTTTGTGGGATTTGCCTAAGGTCTTGAATGACATCATCTAAACGTTGGTATCTATTGCAGTTTGCTTCAATTAGCAAGGCATCAACTTCGTTTGGAATCATTCGGTTGGGCGCCGTTTTGAATTGGTTCTTATAACACATCTTTTGCAAAATAGGATATAGTCCTTTGGGAAGATTTGAATGTTCAGGAAGGGGATAGGTGAGTTGCAAATTCGTGAAAATACTCGGATTAGGATGGATTAACGGTAACTGCCCAACAAAGAGTTTCCAAATGCTTATTCCTAAAGCAAATAAGTCTGATGTGTGATCGACACAATTCAATCGATTCAACAGCAATTCCGGTGAAGCAAAGCCCAGCGGGAAGAGCAATTTAAATCGATTCTCTTCATTTTTCCGAATAGCTAGTCCGAAGTCAATGAGTTGCACTTCTATGTGATCATTGCTTTTGTGAATGAGTATGTTTGACGGCTTGATATCGCAATGAACGATTCCATTTTCTTTCAACGCATTGAAAATTGGCTCAAGCGCATTTAAAATTCTGATTAATTCATGGATTTGCTGTTTTTTCGGGATGGATTTCCAATGTTCATCCAATGGTATTCCTGTTACATATTCTTTGATTAGTGCGAATTCAGTGTCGGTTTGAATTTGATCAACAATACGTGGCAAACCGACGAGTTCAAAGGTGAATGAAGCTTCACGTCGCACACGATCGATTAAATGTGTTTCTGTAGCATCGAGTTGAACATGTTTCATTACGAGCTGCTTGCCATCAGTTCGTCGCTCAACCAAATAGACCTTACCGAACTTTCTTCTGGATTGATTTCCAAGCGCGTTCACAATTTGGTATTGATCTGAAGATTCCATCTCTGACAAAGATGTGAAAAATTCGTGCGAGATTGAATGCACGAATCAGATAAATCAAAATAGCTTGTGAAATATCAAATGTTTCGTCAAAAGCATATTTTGTTCGATGAAAAGTGTTATTTATTCGAAAAAAGTGTATTTTCGTTTTTGAGATTGCGTCCGTATGACATGCGATAAAAAGAGAAATCCTCTGTTTTTTACCGGCATTCAATTGCGCTAAACCAATTTCGAAAGGCCCAAATGAAAACGTTAGTCATAGATGCATCTCCACAAACGCCTAAAATCCATTTCGATGCGATTTCGGGAGTGATGGAAATACGTGGCAGATCTATTCCAGATCAGGCGGATGAATTTTGGCTGCCGATTCTTAACTGGTTTGAAGGATATCTGCTCGATCCATTGGCAAACACAGTTGTGAAAATTGATCTCGAGTATTTCAATATCTCATCTTCAAAACGCATTCTCTTTTTACTCTATAAACTCAATGAATTGTCTGAGGCAGGCAAGGAGGTACATGTGGAATGGTATTATCGCCAATCGGATGAAGACATGTATGAAGTAGGACAGGACTATGCATACATGGTAAGGGTTCCTTTTATTTTCAAAGAATACATCGATCCAGATATTGCAATTGCGATTTAAGATCTTCTTTCTACTCAGTTGGACTTTTTTTGCCAGCATCAATCGAAAATAGTATTTTTGTTCCTATGCGCTTAATCAAAGAAGTACCGCACGAACGATATCGAATTTCCATCATGAATTACAATGCAAAGTACATTGTGAAAATTGAGTTGGGACAATTCGAACAGCTCTTTAAAATTGGAGAATTGGATGTAAATACACTCGAAGAGGTCGAAGCCATGATTACTCCTGATTTGCTGTCCAATTGCTTGAAAAGATTTATCGAAATGCGCTCGGATTGGGAAAGTGCCTTTCAAAAAAAGAACGGATAATGAATACGATGAAAAAAGGAATGCTGATGTTGGGTGCCATGTTCTTGCTTGTTGCTTGTGGACAAAAAGAAGTGAAAAAGGAAAATACAGTTCCTAAAGTGGAGGTACGTGATATGAAAGGCCTCAAAATCGCTTACTACAATAGCGATAGCTTGAAAACACTTTTCACGTACTATAAAGAACAAGATGCGATCGTGACGAAAAAACAAAAAGCTTTTCAAAGTGAAGTAGATCGTCGTACCAAAGAATTTCAAAACTATGTATACCGTAATGAGGAGCGCTTGCGTTCTGGCTTGCTTTCGGAAAATGAAACCGTTCAAATTCAGCAGAAAGTACAGCAAATGGAATCTGAGTTGATGCAATACCAGCAAACGCAGGGTGCAAAGTTGGAGAAAGAAACGATGGAGAAATTGGAAGTGATTTCAAAAAAAATTGAAACTTTCGGAAAGAAATTTAGCGAAGAAAACAATATTGATATCCTGTTAATTCATGGTGCGGGTGGACAAATCAATTACATCAATGCTTCAATGGATGTAACGAAGGAGTTCTGTGCTTACCTGAATCAGCACCAAGAGGACATCGAAAAGGACATGAAGTAAGCCATGCTCATCGCACGACAGAAACGCAGCGAGAACATTGCGGAATATTTACTCTACATGTTTCAAGTGGAGGATTTGATTCGCGCCTATGACTTCAATCTGGACCAAATCATTGATCAATACGTCCGTCCCCAGCTTCCAGATGCCTCCTTCGTGGAGCAATACCGAGATTGGTACAAGGGCTTGATTCGTTCAATGAAAGCGGAACGCATCGAAAAGCAAGGACATCTTCACGAACTAAAAGATATTCTTGTTGAGATCTCCTACTTGCACAATACCTTGCTGAATCTGTTGAAGGATGAGAAATACGCGGGGCTTTATGCAGCTGCCGAACCAATCATCGAGGAATTCAAGCAACGCTCCAACCTCAAGGACAAAAACAACATTGAAGTTGCCTTCCAAGCGCTTTACATGAAGTTGCTTTTGCGTTTACAGAAAAAGGAAATCAGTGCAGAATCCGAACATGCCTTCGATACAATGCGGATTTTGTTGGCTTACATCGCTGTGAAGTACCGCGAAATGCAGAATGGTGAGCTCAATACTTTCGGGACAAATTAAATCAATATTCCTTTATTTTTCTGGTTTCTCCTCTTTCGTAAAAATCTTCCCAGGATTCAAAATTCCTTTTGGTTCGAACACATCTTTGATTTGACGCATCAATTGTAAATAATTAGACAATTTGACATTGTTCTCCGATGTAAGAACATGAATGGCTATTTTAATCTTTTGTAAATTGTCTTGGTTTTATCTCCTTCTTTCTCAAACAAACCGCTTTCAATTCCTTGTTTCAGATCCCGACTGGCCGTTGCTGTGGATATCTCTTTGAAGACACCCATATAATCTTTCCGAGTGAACTCAGATTTACATATTTCAGAAAAATAGCTTAAGCGATCTTCTGCGGACATCACTCGCCCTTTGAAATCAAGCATCGTATGTAACGAATCATCAACCACCTTCAGCATATACTCAATAAAAGGGGTTGAACTACCTGATTTGTCACTTTGTGAAAGCGCTTGATAGTATTCACTTTGGGTTTTATGAATGATGTTTTCGAAAGGAATGAATTCAAAGACAGGATATGCTTTCATTAAAATCAACGTTTGCCATAATCTTCCCATTCTTCCGTTCCCATCAATGAAGGGATGAATGAACTCCATTTCATAATGAAATACACAGCTTTTTATTAGAGGTATTTCTTTTGATGTTTTGAGATAATCAAATAGATCATTCATCAAATGCGGCACATTCTCCGCTGGCGGAGCCAAATGAGCAATCCGATTACCGGCCATAATCCCAACCCCTTTGTTGCGGTATTTTCCATGATCTTTCACTAAACCATTCATCATTATTTCGTGAGCTTTCAAGAATGATTTTGAAGCTGTTGGATTGAATGACTTCAGTTCTTCATACACTTTTAAAGCGTTCAAAACCTCCTTTACATCTTTCTCTGGACCAATGATTCGTTTGTTCTCAATGAGAGCGGTGATTTGTTCTTCGGTGAGTGTATTTCCTTCAATACTCAATGAAGAATGTATTGTCTTAATGCGGTTTTCTTTTCTGAGTTTAGGTGACGGCTTATCGAGAAACTTCGCGTTGATTTGTCCTACTTTTTCTGAAATAGAAACGATGAGCTTTAAAATTTCAGGAGTAATTAAATATGGAGGATTCATGCCTTGATACTATCATTTGATACTATCAAAGATAGAATAAATTTGCGGACTGGCTACTTTAGTCTTTATTTCAAATCGCTGATACTTTGGTAAAAATCTTCCCTGGATTCAAAATTCCTTTCGGGTCGAACACATCTTTGATTTGACGCATCAATTGCAAGGTGATTTCTGGAAAGGCAATATCCATATAGGGTTGTTGAACGAGTCCAATGCCATGTTCTCCGGATAATGTTCCACCAAGCGCAACGACTTCAGTAAACAAAGCACGAATAGCCACAGGTAAGTCCGTTTCCCATTGTTCATCGGTCAGATCGCCTTTGATGATGTTGACATGCAAATTTCCATCCCCCGCGTGACCATAACACACGGAATGCAATCCATATTGACGACAAATTCGCTTCACCGCGGACAAAAGTGCTGGCAATTCATAGCGAGGGACAACCGTATCTTCTTCTTTGTAGATGGACTGCGATTTCACTGCCTCGCCAACTTTACGACGCAAGGCCCATAAACCCGCCTTCTGCGCTTCAGATTCAGCAAAGAGTATTTCGTCGGTTTCGAAGTTTTCCAATACCCCCATGATCTTCTCGCATTCACCCATCAACTGGTCGGGATCGAACCCATCAACTTCAATCAATAGATGGGCTTGGTGATTGTCATTTACCGGAATGGAGGAGTCACCTGTAAAGGATTGTGTCCAGGTCAAGGCATCACGTTCCATAAATTCCAATCCACTCGGTGTGATTCCTGCACGGAAAATTGCTGCAACGGCTTCACAGGCTTTCTCCGAATCGAAGAAGGGTACCAACATGAGCAAGTCGTGGGTAGGATGGGGGATGAGACGAAGTACAATTTTAGTGATGATGGCCAGAGTACCTTCAGATCCAACAATGAGCTGCGTTAAATTGTAGCCTGTAGCATTCTTCAATACATTCGCTCCGGTCCAAATGATTTCACCATTGGGCAAAACCACTTCCAGATTCAAGACGAAATCTTTGGTTACACCATACTTCACGGCTTTCGGTCCACCTGAATTTTCAGATACATTTCCTCCAATGAAACAACTTCCTTTGCTCGCTGGGTCAGGTGGATAAAACAAACCTTTTTCACGAACAGCATCTTGCAGCACTTGGGTAATGACGCCCGGTTCTGTGATGACCTGATGGTTGCGTTCATCAATCGATATAATTTTATTGAAACGCTCCATGGAAAGGGCTACACCACCAAAAACAGGAATGGCACCTCCACTCAAACCTGTGCGCGCGCCAGATGGGGTCACTACAATTGAGTGAGCGTTACAGTAACGCATTATTTCCGAAACCTCAGCAGTCGTCTCTGGCTTTAAAACAACATCGGGAACAATGGTGATGTCCTCGGTTTCATCATGTCCGTAAACGCTACGTACCTCTTGATCGACGATACATCGCTCGTTCAGAATGCTTTGAAAATAGTGAATGTCTTGCGCGTCAATAGGTTTGTAGGTGCTCATTGATGTTAAGTTAATGCGTATTGTTGGTTCAACTTAGGAATTTCTATGGACCACTCAAATTCAAACTCAATCTTTGCACGAAGGGCATCGGTTTGATGGAGTTCGCCGTGATTGAGAAAGATTTTTGTCGGTGTTTTTTTGAAGTTTCTCAGCCAGTCGAGCATTTCTCCTTGATCGGCATGTGCTGAAAGCGATGAAATAGAACGGATTTGACAATTTACTTGGCGGTATTCTCCAAAAAACTTGATCTCGGGGCTGCCTTCCAAAATGGCGCGACCACGGGTACCTTCACCTTGAAAACCAACAAAAAGTAAGGTGTTCTTTTCATTTTCAATGTGTTGATTCATGTAATGGAGAATGCGACCGCCTTCCATCATGCCACTTCCTGCCAATATAATCTTCGGGTGCTTGTCTGCCACGGTTGCTTTTGATTGTTCAAAATTGGAGATAAAGATAACATCACTATACATGTTACTGAGCTCATAATGGGAAATGTTTTGCCAATCTTGGTATGAATTATACACATTGGACGAGTGAATGCCCATGGGAGAATCGAGATAAATCGGAATTTTCGGTAGTTTGTCTTCCAAGCGAAGTTGATACAAAAGATAAATCAACTCCTGTGTACGTTCTACTGCAAACGATGGAATCATCAATACACCTCGGTTTTGATAGGTTTCGTTAATCACTCCAAGTAATTCTCTTTTGACATCTGCAATTTCGTGAGTGCGGTCGCCATAAGTCGATTCTAAAATAATGTAATCGGCCTCTTCGATTTTTGCTGGTGGGTACATTAACATGGGATCTTTTCTGCCGATGTCACCGCTGAAAACCATCTTTTTATCATGAATGCGCAAGTCAACAAAGGAAGACCCCAATATATGTCCGGCATTCAATAATTGAAATTTAATGTTCTCATTAACGATAATCCACTCATGTAAATCATGGGGAACAAACTGCTTCATGGCAATGATAACATCCGCTATTTTATACAAGGGTTCAGGTTTGCTGTGTTTTGAATAGTTGTATCTGCTCGCACGCTCGGCATCTTCTTCTTGAATTTTTGCACTATCCAGCAAAATGATTTCCGCCAATTCTTTAGAGGGGTAGGTGCAATGGATTGACCCTTTAAATCCTTTTTTTACCAAGAGAGGAATATATCCACAATGGTCGAGGTGGGCATGTGTTAAAATGAGTTCATCGATACTAGTGGGATCGATTGGAAAATCTTCCCAATTGAGTTTGCGCAGTTCTTTGAGCCCCTGAAACAATCCACAATCAATAAGTACTTTTTTTTGAGGTGTTTCGATCAGAATTTTTGATCCTGTCACGGTGCCCGCACCACCTAAAAATGTTAGCGTAAATGTGTTTTCTTTTGGTTTCATATCCTTGGTTTATTTCTCAAAAGTCGGATGTAACAAGGGTTTTTTAAAGAACATTTGTCATGTATTCAGCGATTTTAAAAGGGATTTCTTCGAATATGAACAGGCTAAAAATGGGATAGATTGACACCTTATAATTTGTTATCTTTAACTGCGAAATTAAAACTATGTCTAAAGAGGTATTTATTATAGATGGTGTTCGTACACCGATTGGGAGTTTTGGAGGAACCTTGTCAGGGGTGCGTGCGGATGATTTAGCGGCGCATGCTATTCGTGCCTTGATGGCAAAAAATCAACAATTGGATCCTGCACTCATCGAAGATGTGATTATGGGTTGTGCTAACCAAGCAGGTGAAGACAACCGAAATGTTGCTCGAATGGCTGGATTGCTAGCTGGACTTCCTGTTCAAAGCGGAGGTGAAACAGTCAATCGACTTTGTGCTTCTGGAATGGCGGCAACCGTGAATGCTGCTCGTGCCATTGCGGATGGAGCAGGTGAGGTGTATATTTCAGGAGGGGTTGAGCACATGACACGCGGTCCTTGGGTGATTTCGAAGACCTCATCGGCGTACGGTCGTGATGCCAAAATGTATGACTCATCTTTCGGCTGGCGCTTTATCAATCCAATGATGGAAGAAATTTACGGCGTTGATAGCATGGGGAATACCGCAGAGAATCTCGCTGAAATGTACAATATTGACCGTGAATCGCAAGATCGCTTTTCGGTATGGTCGCAAGAAAAGGCTGCTATCGCTCAGGCAAATGGACGCTTTGCTTTGGAAATTACACCAGTTTTGATTCCTCAAAAACGTAAAGATCCCATTTCCTTTGATGCGGATGAATTTATGCGTCCCTGTACAACGATGGAAACTCTCGCAGGATTGAAACCAGCATTTAAAAGAGAGGGAACAGTAACCGCTGGAAATGCATCCGGATTGAATGACGGTGCTGCAGCCTTGTTATTGGCGTCTCATGATGCGGTAAAATTTCAAAATCTCACCCCTTTGGCACGTATCGTTGGAGCTGCTGTAGCGGGGGTTGAGCCACGAATAATGGGGATTGGTCCAGTTTACGCAACGCAAAAGGTGCTTCAACGAACCGGACTCACACTAGATCAAATGGATATTCTTGAATTGAATGAGGCCTTTGCTGCACAAGTACTGGCATGTACGCGAACACTTGGATTGGCAGATAACGATCCACGCATCAATCCAAACGGTGGCGCTATTGCGCTAGGGCACCCTCTTGGAATGTCAGGTGCGCGCATTCTACATTCTGCGGCGATCGAACTGCAACGTACGAATAAGCGCTATGCTCTGGTGACTATGTGTATTGGTGTCGGTCAGGGATACGCCGTGATTATCGAACGGGCCTAGGAAACGAATCAATCTAACGAAAGACGAAGCTTTGTGAAAAAAATAGCACTATACGCCTTACTCATTCTTCCTGTGATGATGTCATGTCGGAAGGAGAAAACAAATTGGGACTCCGATTGGGTATCACCGATTGTGAATGATACGCTTACCTTCAAGAATTTAGTCAACGATTCGACCTTGACTGTTAATTCAGCTGGGTTCTATGAGTTGGACCTTACGCGTACCATCATTGATTTTGGGATTGAAAAGTTTATTCAAATTCCAGACACTACGATTATTCAGGACTTCAGCATTGGTGGATCGCTGAACATCACTCCAGGATTTAGCATTGTGAATCAGGTTGAAGAACATACGCTGAATGTGGATGGTATTCAGTTGAAAAAAATTCGAGTGTCCAATGGAAGCATTCGTTTGAAGGTATTTAATCCGATTGAAACCATTGCTTTTTTTACGGTTCAATTGCCTGGTGTTTCCAAGAATGGTGTGCCATTTGTTGAAAATTACCAAGCGCCTGCAGGGACTTCTTCTTCGCCAGGTATTGCGACAGCGTTATTGGACCTTTCAGGGTATGATATTGATTTGACAGGGGTAAATGGTGGTGATTTTAATGTACTACAGTCCAAATTACAGGTGACTTCAAATCCAGACGGACCAACTGTATCCATCAATGCACAAGATATATTTAAGGTCGAAGCCGCTTTTATAAATGTGAAAATAGACTATGCACGAGGTTATTTTGGAAAT
>Ga0315908_10002243_pt1 | contig 14215 bp, 15 predicted proteins | sample LakEriMetagenome_12_FD_203520 | JGI IMG/M metagenome (GOLD analysis project Ga0315908, IMG submission 203520) | Freshwater fungal communities from buoy surface, Lake Erie, Ohio, United States - Buoy 4 MA124 | ecosystem: Environmental > Aquatic > Freshwater > Lake > Lake biofilm | place: USA...
CTCGCGATCAAGGGTGGTGATCGAAATGAGCACCTGGGCCACCCCCAAAAATCACAATCATAGTTTAGCCTCTGGCCCGAATTTCGGGATCCACCTCTCTGGGCCTGTGGATCCATGTCGAGCATGAGCACCCGGCGGCCGATGGTGGCCAAACCGGCGGCAAGGTTCATCGCGATGGTGCTCTTCCCGCAGCCGCCTTTGGCATTGATAACGGTGATTATTTTCATGATTGAGGGTTAAATGGATAAGGATTCTCCGACGCGTCCCACTGCCAGAAGCCGGGCAGTTGGAAGAATTTCTGAAGGTCACTAGGCCGGTGGGCTTCTCGATCGAACTCGTCGAGAAGCTTCGACCGCCAAGCGAGCAGTTCGCGCTGCAGCCGTGCCCGTTCGGTCCCCCGTTTCGCTTCAAACCGGGCGTAATCGTCAGGCTGATCGGCTCGAAGCTTCCGCTCCAAGCCGCGCAGGAATGCCAGGTATCGCGGCATCGCTTGATTGCGGTGCTCCACCTTGGAGATTTTCTGGTCGATTAAGCGACGGTGTCGCAGGCTTTCTTCGGCAGCAGCACAGAGGCTGTCGCCTACCTGCCGCAGGGCGACTTGGAACGACGGAATCGGATTCCGTTGCTCACGGGCCATCCGACCAAGTTCCCTCCCCCAGTGGGGCAGCGCATCGAGTTTGGCACCCGCCTGGAGAAGTCGCTGGGTGAGCGGTTCGGCCAGGGCGCATTCCGCCGTCGTCGGTTCGGCCAGTGGTTCCCCTGCGTTTGCGTGGAAACCGGCGTAAAAATGCCTGACCAAGTCGCGGGAATGGGCGGCATCCGGAGGGACTTCGGACGTCCGAAGTCCGGCGGGTGGCGGCCAGTTCCCCTCCATGGCCCGGCGGAGCATGCCCAAGCGGCTGCGGGCCGGTGCGCGGTGCGGCAGCCATGCGATCTGCTGGCGAATCACTTCTGGTGTAATCGCCGCCGCCAGCTCCCGGGCAGTCTCCTTGCTGAATCCTTCCTTCAGGAGGATTTCCAAAGCGGGGGAAGCTGCCGCCACCTCGACCTGTAGCTGTTTCTCCGTTTCGTTTGTTAATTTCGTTTTAATGCTGGTCGGCATTCCTGACCGTTCTTCTGGTGGGGAAATCGGGCCGTTGCTGGTGAGGATTTCTGACCGATCCGGGCCGGCTTCTTCTGGGAGGGTTTTCTGACCGTCCGGATTCCCCGACCAGCCATCCGCCCAGCGTAGCGCGTAGACGGCCGACCGTTGTTCGGCTTTTTCGTGGGTGAAGTTTCCGGCCTCCAGCCGGACGATGTACCGGCGGGCGAGAGCGGTGCGCAACGCAGCAGCCAGCTCCTTTCGCGACCTGAGGCGGGTGAAGTTCTGGATTTGAGAATAGGACAGGGAAGCCCATTGCCGACGGGCCCCGCGGCGGGCCGCAAACCCGATCGACGACCGGATGATCGAGCCGACGACATTGATGACGGAGAGCGGTTCGTTGGGGACGATGTGATCGAAGAACTGGTTCGGGATGTCCGTCCGGTTGCCTTCGCGCTCAAAAAACCCGCGGAAGACGGCCGGGTCCTTTTCGTAGCCGGCCGAATCGTGCCAGCAAAGCCGGTAAAGCGCACTCTGGCCGGCCTCGTGAGCACGGTTCGGCCGACCCTCGCGCACACACTCAAGGAAATGGCCGGCAATCGCTTCATCGAGGGCGGCGCGGAGCCGGTCACGGCTCACGCCCGCTTTGGCGGCCAGTTCCCGAAATGAGATTTCGATCTGCTCCTCTTGGGGGCGCCCATATTGGTCGCACCACCCCAAGGTGCGGCGAAGGAAATACGCCACCACCCGGATGGCGCTGCGCGAGCAGTGGGGAAGGCACACGTCGAAAAACTGGTTCGGCGTGGACGTGGTGTTGCTCACCGGCGGCAGGAAACCGGCAAAGTCCACAACGGATGGAACAGGAAGGGACGAATGCTCGGTTAGCTCTGCCTCCGTCGCGCGAACGATTGGGTTCTCGGCGGTTTGGGAGGGCATGGTGGGTTTGGTTTAAAAGGGAATGGTGGTCGTCAGCCGTTGCGCCGCGTCCCTTTCACGCGCGGCCAGCTGTTGGGCGTAATGGCGGATGATGTAGTTGACGATCCAGCTCCGGCTCCGGCCTTCGCTGCCGGCCAGTGCCGCCAAAATGGCCAGCACGTCCGGGTCGAACATCACCCCCGCCGCCCGCTTGTTCGGTTTCGGCATGGTCTCATTGTACCAGACTCAGCCCCAACCTGTCAGGTTGGGCTGTGGATAAGCCATTGGGGTACTTCGGACGTCCGAAGTCTGTCACCCAGGCCCGCAAAACTTCACCGATTCGAGGCTACTCCCCGGACCGGACCACTCGGCTTCCAAGATCGTAGATAAGCGCAGAATATGCTTGTAGAAAAGTCCACCTTGGCAGAATATCCCTCTTTTAACCAACCTGTGCCAAAAAATGACCTCCGACGGCAATAAACTCCTCCGGATTACCAACAGTCAATTAGGAGCCGCATGGAACAATCCCCTCACTCGACGCAAGTTTTTGCAGCTCTCTGGAGCCGCTACTACTTCCATTGCTCTTTTACCGAACTCACGCCTTTACGCAGCTGAACCGTGTACCAGTGGTTGCACAGCGGCAAACTATTTAACTCTTAAAACTATCTCATCCTTTGTTTGGCCGACGACCATCCTGACACAGGTCGAAACCGCGGTTAGAGCCAAAATTGGTGCTAAGTGGCATCGCGAATTCCCGCAAGCGACACTGCTTTATCAGGCCGTGGGGCCTCACGAACCAGCATTAGGGCAACGAGATAAGTTCCAAACAGAAGCCTCATTCCACACGAACTACATACACAATAAGCTCAAAGACTGTTTTGATGGAACTGCGCAAAGTATTGTTTTTCAGATTGAGCACCGAAAGTGCGGCCTACTTTATGACTCGCCAAAAGTACTCAAAAACACATTGGCGCTATCGCTAAGCGAAACGGGGACGCAAACAATTGGTGCAACATTCTCGGTACAAGACATGGACGTCGGTGTGGCGGTAGGAGTGTCTTGGAACTTCAAAATAACCTTGGACCGTCTCCCGGTAGAAGGTGAAAATGCGGGATTTGGAGGCCAGAATCCGCCGAACCCTATCACCAAAACAGCACCGTGCCTAGGAGGAGCCGGACAGAACGTGGGTCGTCGGTGGGTGCGCAGTATTGCGTGGGAAGCTACCTATACTTCTATTTCGACAGTCATAATCCTGAACAATGCCACCACGTTTACCATTGGGGGCGGAGTAATTCAAAACGAATACCCACTACTAATTAGTGCAACGCCAACGCAAATTTAAACTAATAATAATGCTCTGCATCAGTGGCGGGCTCCTTGCAACAGGGATAGTTTGCTATTGCCGTCGCTCGAGCACCGAACTGGATGAAGCTGCGCACTCATTAAACACTGTTATTATTCCCCACCCACCTATGGAAACACCAACTACTGAATCGATCGTCCCTGAGCCTCTATCAACCAGCTTAACCGAGGCATTGCAAACCGCTGATGCTAATGCAGTACGAAGAAGTATCGATGCTGAACCAATAACAATAAAGCACGTCGCCGCACTTTATGAAGATTTGCCCGCATCGATCGAAGTCCTGGAACGGATTCGTGGCCCAGTCGCGAGCGCTCTCATCACCGAGTTTGGTTTAAACAATTACGAAGTCGTTGACAAATTCCTCCAGAAGCATGCAAAACATACCGCCTCAGAAAATGCGAAAATTACCGATGACTTTTTGTATGAGTACGCCACTAAAAGTCTGGAAAGTGCGCCGGAAGATGGCTTCATCAAACTTCTTCGATTCATAGATGGATATTCGAAGGAAACCGGCATCGATGGGGTTTCGAAGGAAACCGAATCTCCAATGCTGTTCAAGCGAATCTTCGGGAATCTTCAGTTTTTCCAGTTCGAGGATATGAATCCTGAGCGATTTGCACAGATATTCAAAACGTTGGCGCAACAGCCGAATAATGTGCCAAGCTTTGTCTATCTGCATTCTTATGGCTTACTCGCATTGGCTGACAAAACGGGCTTTCTCGACTCATACGGAGGTGAACTCCAGCTAGCACACCCGGAAAACACTGCATTGCGAAGCGCAATACTCACGTATATCACGGAGGTAAAGGCCAAACAGTAGTAACATCCCTCTAAACCCCTAATAGACACCTAAAGGTTTTCAGTTGCTTGCCAAATGATTAACTGCAAGCTGATATATGCATGTTGCGCTGCTTTGAGTGCAACGGTTTATGTCCAGTATGTCGTGCACTCGCGCACCGAGCCTAGTCATGCTCAAACTCCAGATTATGCGAACACTATTCCGCCGCGCATACCTAGCCTGAGTCCAGTTCAGGAATCGAAGAATGCTCAAAGTCGAGTAACTCGCCAAAATCTTAAGAGCTCAAAGGACAAAGCCCTCTATCTATTAGAAGAACTCAATTCTCCCCAGAGCACTATGGCGCGAGAGCAAGTAGTTCTAAAAAGCTTTGCTGGGCTAGATTCTACTACACTTGCCAACCATATTGCCGATAGTTCCTCGGAGAAAGAATTAGTTACAATTCTGCAAGTTTTTGCTAGCGTCGACGCGCCGCGTAACACCATCGCGCCCTCACGCATCTTAATAAACAGGCTCGCTACTCGCAGTCTTAATTCTGCACTTGCGGTAATCGGATCTTCGCAGAACCGTGAATTTCGTGAAGTTGCAATTGAGGAAATATTGCCATATCTTCAAGTTTGGGATCCAGAGGCAGCCGCTAAATGGAGCTCAGCTGTGTACAATTCTCGGTGATTTAACCCTGCCTTGGAAGACAATAGTGATGAATAAGCTAGGGTTAGATCAACGCATAAGTAGAATTGTTTTCATCACTATCACCGTACCATGCCTAATAACAAAGTGATTGAATAATGACGCAGGACACACAAACGGATTCTCAAGCATTCGGAAACTTTTCCAAACATAGCAATTGCGAATCGCATCGTATTTACTATCATGTGGCAGCTCTTGGTCACTGGCGTGAAATTCTGTCCGAGCAACTGCGACTCATCGCTGCACTACCTCTGGGCGAAAAGGTTTACATAGGGTTCACTGGCGCAGCCCACGAAGCGGGGTACATTTGGCGTACAGCTGACACTTTTGGCATTGATTGCGAAATTATGTTCCAGGGAAGCGGAAATGCGAACTACGAATTTCCCACGCTGGATCGCCTCCACGCTGCGTGTCTAGCATATGAATGTCAAAAAGTCATCTACCTGCACACGAAAGGAGCCAGCCGCATCGGCGATTGGTCGGGAATCATGTGGCGTTGGTTCATGAACGCCTATATGCTCACAGAACGCAGAATGGCACTCAAAGCGCTTAATCAAGGTGATTGGTGTGCACCGGTAATTTCGGGTGGATTGGGGGAAGGTATTTTGCATCCGGTAGGAAATTTTTGGGGCGCAAATGCTGAACATATAAGACGCTTGGTAACGCCTAGTCAAATGCGCCATAGCTTTACTTCTTTACGGCAAGTGTTGAAGTCGCCAGACTGGATTCACGAAAGACATGCTGCCGAAATGTGGATTGCAACGGTTAGCGCCACTGCAGTTCAACTTCACCGAGACGAAGATTGTGACATTTCCCAACATGACTGGTGGTGCAGACGCACTGACATGCAGGTTTTTGCAACTAAATATGGATCATGACAGAAGAAATACTCAAATGGTTGGACGCTATTGTAAAACCTCTAACCACAAGAATAACTACAGTAGCTGAGATCGGGGCACTTAACGTGAACGGCAGTGCAAGAGACATTTTGCAACTGCCTACCATGGTATGGACCGGGCTCGACCGACAAGAGGGTCCCTGTGTTGATGTTGTGTGCAATGCCGCTGAGTGGCTCGGTGAGCGGAAAGGGCAATTTGAGTTGCTTATTAGTTGTGAGGCCTATGAGCATGATCCTCGTTTCTGGGAAACGAATTTAGCGGCCCGCAATGCCATCTCGCCTGGCGGATTATATGTTGTCACAACTCCAACAATTGGTTTTCCATTCCACGACTACGGAGGTGATTATTATCGATTTACTGAGATGACGTATCGTGAAATATTCTTTGAACAATGGGGACCGTGTGACCTTGCCAGTGTTGGGCAGTATCCGCATGAATGCATAGTTGGGGTAGCTAGAAAACCAATTTCTACATAAGCTCCTTTACGCTATCAGTCATTCAGCTAAAAAGTTGCTAAGGCGAGAACGGAAGTCCGCGAATCCGCAATAGCTACAGCGACCATCAACTTCGTGGACTCGACAATGTTTTGTTGGAAGAACAAGCACTCACCGTCTCTTCTACCAAAATGCAATACCCAAAACAAGTATGGGCAAGAACTTATGTTATACCATTGCGTTTGATGCGCCGGGTTGCGGCGGTACACGCCAACTCGCAAAGCTCCTCGTATCATCACTATTGCGTACCTACTTTAGTGGGGACATTATAGCTTTCCGCAATTCTCTAGAGCCACTCTTCTTGGTTGAGCGGGCGGGCTTGCAGGAGATTTACATTGAGACACCAAATCTTGAAGGAGGTGGATTGGCGGAATTTGCAATGCGCTGGAAAGCACTCGCGCGCAAGTTTATCAATGCCGGTAACTATGACTGGATTCTGTTTCTGGACGCAGATTGCTTGGTCCTGCGCAACATCGATCACTTAATCCCGAGCGACGGGCTTGAGGGCCGCGACGGCGGACTTCTGACTGCTGGTGAAGTTATGCTGCTTTATCAAAAGGAACATGGTCGAAGTGCAGAATTGGAGTGTTTCTCCGGCTACTACACTGAGGAACAGTTTGCTCGACTTAAACGCAGTAAGAAGGTATGGGAGCAAAACAATGCGCGAAGTTCGAGTGGTTGTATGGGTAATCAACATCGCACTTACTGCAGCGTGGCAGGTGTCAATTCTGGCACGTGGGCAGTGCGTGGACAAGATTTTGAACACATCATGAGGAGGTGGGAAGAACTTCAGGATGGCAATCCACTGCGAGCGACAAACTGGCGTGAACAAAGTGCCTGGAACCGAATCATAGAAGATTCGCGAATTCAAGGCAACCACATACAGCGACACTCAGTACTTTGGGGTGCCGTTGACCGGCATATTCAATCAAGGGAATTTGAAAGCGGTGAGATTCAGTTCCCATTACTGATCGAAACTGATTGGCGCTCTTATAGTGAGGCTGCCATTATCCATGCGACTGGGGGTAGTCCAGAGCAGAAGCGGAATTTTTTGTTTGGAATGTATATGCAGAGATTCTTTGGAGACTCGGCACATACACTTATCAACATAATGGAAATGTAGAGTCAATAGCATGTTGACAATTTGCGTCACTTTCGTTTGCACTTTGCGTTGTACTGGGAATTGGTTACACGATTGACTCATGAATCTTAGAGACGAATTTCCACTTATGGTCTGTTTAAACCTTGCGAGGCGCGGCGACCGCAGAGCGCGAATGGATTGGTTATTCAATGAGAATAAACTGATAGTGAGGCGATTCCCCGCAATTGATGCCTCAAGGGTTCGCAACCTCCGTAATTTTGATAGCCCGCAACGGTACGCGCACGCACTATCTACTCGCTTGATTATAAGACACGCTTTGAATACAGGCGCTAAGTCTGTCTTTATATTTGAGGATGACGTGATTTTGGCTGAAGAGTGGGAAAGTAGACTCCAAGCCATATCCTTGCCAACGGATTGGCAAATGTTCTATTTGGGAGGACAACACCACGAACGTCCTCGGGGGGCGGCAAAGGGCCTTGTAAGGGTCGGCGCTTGTTTGGATACACATGCTTGGGGAATCCGGCGATCCGCATTTCGTGAAGTATTGGCAGCTTTAGCAAACGGCAAGCAGGTCGGGGACTCCGTTACGCCAGCCACTGATATTATTGTCGCTCGCTTGCAGAGAAATCTGCATTGCTATGCAGCTTACCCGAATTTGGCTTGGCAGGCTGAGGAGCACTCAGACATAGCTGAAGGTGTTTATAGCTCCTATGACGAAGAGGGTCGTCAAAAATGGGCGGAGCATGTTGTATTGGGCTTAGAAGGTGAAATGGAAGATTGCATATGCTATACACCTGCAATTCGAGAGGCAAATGCGCACACCGCTTGGTTTCGCTCCGCGGCAGTGCCTTATGAGGCTACAGCCGGCCATTTCGATAAACGCGCGTGGACAGAGATTGTAGCACCGGTGAAGTTGCCGAATTCGCAACCCGAACCCCAAGTGGCATTTCTGTTTCTGACCATTGCAGAACATCAACATCCGTCCATTTGGGAGGAATATTGGCGCGATCATGAAGGAAATTACGCTGTATATGGACATGCTGCATATCGTGAAAAGCTTGGAAATGGCTGGTTGCAAAGTGCCCAGATTCCCAAATTTTATAGAACTTGGTGGGGGAGTATTTGGTTAGTGAGAGCACAACTTGCAATGTTAGTTGAGGCGCTGAAAAATCCCAATCTCACACATTTTGTGTTTCTATCTGAGAGCTGCGTCCCAATCACGCCCTTTTCTCACTTGATTAGGCAGCTGAGAATCGACGGGCGAAGTCGCTTCTTCTGGGAAATGCCAATGGATGTCAACCGCATCAACCCAAACAAGGCCGCACGTCGGAAAGTAGCGCCTGAGGTAGCCCCAACGGCGTGGAGGTTTCATCCACAGTGGATTTTGCTTTCGAGGGAAGCCGCCGAACTAATTGTCGAAGATGACTGGACCGAACGATTCGCGCAAACATTTGCTCCCGATGAGTGTTATTTTGCTACGATGCTCAACATCAAGGGATTTCCACTAGATGCAATGGTCGTTCGCGATGATGTAACATGGACGCGATGGAGACATGGGGAAATGCATCCCGAAACCGTTCACTGTTGCACATCCGAACTGATCCGTGAATGGTTGGCTGGCCGCTGGTTCTTTGCTAGAAAACTCGCTAAGGAGGCGAATTTTAGTGCGTGGCAGTTGCATACATGACATCGCGGCACAAAAAGTCGCTGTAGGGTCGCGGGGTAACCCGCGACGGGAGCTTCGCCGGTTAGCTGCTATCAACGGTTCGACCGGACAAATGTCCCTGGAAAGTCCACACATACAATATTCTGCCCCTGAATCCGAAATCGCAAAAACTGCCCCACCTTTGATTCCAACAACCGCATCATCTGTTTGTTTTGCCCACCAATCTCGTCTGCACTACGCCAGCCGAGTTCGGCAAAGTGAAGGGACAGCATGTCGCCGTTGCGGGTAAAGGTTCCTTTGATGACGGCTGTTTGCTGATGAATGACTCGGTCTCCCGGGGAAATTGTTCGGAACGTTTTTTGGTACTCGAAGCGATTATTGGCGAGTTTTACGGCATCGAGAAGCTCGGTACGGTTGTTTTCGACGCGTTGAGATTGTTGATAGACCCAAACTGTCCCGGAAAGCACGATCTTGATCGGTCGTAGCGCGGCTGCTTTTGGCGCAGCCGGTTCGATCGGTGGGGGTGTCTGCGGGGCGGCGGCGGACTCGCTGCTCTGGCGCCCATAAACTCGGGCTGTTTGGCGGGTGATCTCGATGGTTCCGTGGACGATTTGGAGGGTCAACGTGAGGTCGTTGTTTCCCTCTGACCATTCACCGTCAGCCGATTCTGTTCGGAATTTGACGGTGTAAGTGGCTTGATAATCGTTGCCGGTGCGTTTGACCGTGATCGGAGTGATGATACTTTCACTGACGGTGGGCCATTTGGTGTGGTAGGCCCGGGTTTCGGCGATGATTTCGTCTCGGGTCTTGCGAATAGGAGACACCCACATTTTTCAACATTGGCCGTCGAATTGGCGGGTATCTCACATGTGTCTGCATTTGAAAGTCGATAAAAAACGAAATCCGACCGACCACCGATTCAAATCCCCAGCTCCAACTGACCAGGTTCCCTCCGGCGGAAGTGAGTGGTAACCACATTGGGGCGCACCCCCTCTCAACCGAAACGCCCACCGGAATGCCAGCGTCAGCCAGAGTGCGGATGGCCCGCAAGCGCATGGCAGGGCCGGAAGCGCGCGGTTCCATCGCCGCCGCCAGCTCGCGATCAAGGGTGGTGATCGAAATGAGCACCTGGGCCACCCCAAAAAATCACAATCATAGTTTAGCCTCTGGCTCGAATTTCGGGATCCACCTCTCCCCAGAGTGCGGCGCAGAAAATAAGCCACGACCCGAATAGTGCTGCGTGAGCAGTGGGGAAGGCACACGTCAAAAAACTGATTCGGCGTGAACGTGGTGTTGCTCACTGGCGGCAGGAAACCGGCAAAGTCCGGCACGGATGGAACGGGAAGTGACGATTGCTCGGTTAGTTCTGCCTCGGGCGCGCTAACGATTGGGGTCTCGGCGGTTTGGGAGGACATGGTTGGTTTGGTTTAAAAGGGAATGGTGATGGTCAGCCGTTGCGCCGCGTCCCTTTCTCGCGCGGCCAGCTGCTGGGCGTAATGGCGGATGATGTAGTTGACGATCCAGCTTCGGCTTCGGCCTTCGCTGCCGGCCAATGCCGCCAAAATGGCCAGCACGTCCGGGTCGAACATCACCCCCGCCGCCCGCTTGTTCGGTTTCGGCATACCGCCATTGTATCAGACTCAGCCCCAACCTGTCAGGTTGGTCGTGTGGATAACCGATGGGGGACTTCGGACGTCCGAAGTCCCTGAGGAATGAGGAATGCACACAACTCCCTTGCGTAGTACTCGGCCTCGCGGTACCGGCTTGAAGCGATGGACAATCCCCTCTTTTGTGGCGGCAGACCTCGTGGGTATAGTACATCGTTTGGTTGCCCCCATGAATCTTTCAATTAAAAATTATTCCGCTAATGAAAAAGCGCTTTTTGAATGGAATTCCAATTGCCGTGTTAACTGTGGGCTTCACCGTGTTGATTGAGCATGGAACCAGAGCATATTCGGGCTTCAGAGAAAATTGGTTCGGGTACATGGTAATGCTATTAATAATTGTTTTTCTGCAACAAATTAACTTTTCCAAAGTCTTTGATGTCTTAGATCCCCCCAAGAATAGCAGCAAGAATGAAGGAAAAAAAGGTGATTAGTTTAGCCTCAGATCGTGCCCACCCGGCCGGCTGGAAATGTGCGACAGCCGCGCCCATGCGGTTCCGTCAAACGGTTACATTTCACCAAAGCCGAAAAGCGTAATAATGTAATATTATAATGTTCACAATTTCAAAATCACTCTTTCGGCGAGTTCGCAGTTAGTCGTCGATTCCCTCTTGAAACCGAAATATTTGATCCTGGCCCTGTGGAGCCAGTCCGTTTCCTCTACGAACAAATGTCCAAAGGTCGCCCTTTGCTCTAGCATTAGGACTAAATATATTGTGCGACGCATGTTTGAAATTATTGATATTTATTGAATCAATCCGTACGCGAACTGCGGTTGGAGTGCGTTCAATGACAGATCCTGAGTAGACTATGGTACTCTCATCGGGGACATAGCCCGCCATCCCTCCGCGCGATTGCGCATCGGCCGTTGCCGATGCTGAAATTCGCTGGTGGTATGAATAGATCCATGTCTTTTGGCGAATCGTTAAGACCCAGAAAACAAGGCCGACCGCTCGGCCGTCCAAAAAGTGGCGCTTTCTCCAGTCCAACTGGCAAACCTCAGGTACCCGAGTGGACGCTCCCTATCGGGTCCAATTATGCTGTTGGTTAATGGATTACGCATTGGGGCATACACCATCGCAGACAGGGAGAAGTCATCCAACGCTTTGGCCGCCGTGATGTCGGCGTTGGCATCCTCCTTAGCGGCAGGCAGTGCCACTGTGTATTGCGCCGTTTGGCCAGGTTGCAGCCCAAAGTAGATTATTTCACCGTCACTTTCATCGAACCGAACTACTTTGGAGCCGTCCCGCGCTGGCGCAATGGTCACGCCTGGCCCAAAACGGATTTGCGGAAAGGTGCGGCTTACAGGTGAATCTGGCTGGGTGAATGCCATACAAAAGACCCTTGAGATTATCGGCGCACCATCGGGCTGGCGGCGAGGTGCGAGCCAGACGTTCATGTAGCAGGCGCCAACCTCAAGTCGCCATGTTGGGGTACCTGGCATAGCAAACTGCTTCTCAGGAATCCATTCTTGTGTGGGGACCAAGGTTTTCGATTCCGCGAGGGGATGCAGCCGGAGCTGGTCGAGGTCGAAGGAAAGGAATGGTTCGTCGTCAGGGAAGAAGACTGCTTCGGTATCGCGTGCCCAGTATACTGGGCCGCGAGGCAAGTCGCGATTCTTGGGTCTCGGCAAGACAAGTGCTTTGTCTTCTTCGGCAAAGACGACTGTCAGTTGTCCTCCTCCGTCGGTGGGCTGATTGAGTACCAACAAGCGGCGCGAGTCGGGTGACCAGGAAAGTGCGGTCGGGGTTGCTTCCAGACTGTACGTGCGACTGACCGTGGCGAAGTCCAAGTCCATGATGGTAGCCGAAGGCGATTCCGATGGGCAGAAAGCGAGCCATCGACCATTGGGTGAAATACTCAGTGGAGCCCCTGGAACGAACGGGGGCGCACTGCGACGCGCGGCGATGACAAAATCCAACGGCGACGCTGTGGCTAATCCGGCTGGCTTTTCATATCGCCAAGGCGGCGGGGGCGGCTCGACCACCGGCGGAGGTGGCGGCGGTGGAGGCGGAGGGACGGGCCGGTCAGGTTTGGCCGGATTGAGGAGCATTGCGACAGGCAGGAGGAACGCGGCAAGGGTGAGCCCGGTCAGGATTCTACTCAGCCATCTCAACCACGCCGGTTCCGGTTTCGCCTCCTCGACCGCCTCGGCAAGAGGGACCCCTTCGGGAAGCCACTTCTGTCGAATCATGGACGCCAAGCTGCCCCCAAGAAACCCCATGAAAACGCCGGGCAATACGCCCGCCAATGCCACGAAAAGCGTGGTCCACATCCTGGGCTTTCGAGCCGTTTCCGTATCGGCGTAGTCCGAGAAAAGCACGTGCAGGACAGCAGCCACGACAAAGACCGCTCCCGCCACTAGGGCCGCGATCAGGCCCGCCCGGAGCCCCATTCTGCCCCCAACTCCAGGTGCCTTGAATTTTGGAATCGCTTTCCAGGGAGGAACCTGAGGTGCCACAAATCCCGCAACAGCAGCCAGTCCGAGCGTCACGGCCAACTGGGTGAGGAAGAACGGCTGGCCCAGCGGCAATTGCCGAACGGAGGGCCAAGCGAACAGCGCCAATAGTCCTGCCCCGAGCCCAGTAGTTTCCATACTGATCCTGATCCGGATCTGAACAGAGGGAGGGAGGGAATCGATCATGGTATTTTGACCAGAAAGCTGTCAAAAAATTAAATCCGTGGCAAGCGAATCGAGTGCAACACCAAAACAGATGTTTGCAGCGGCCTCTCGTTCCACCGAGTTCAGGCGAGGTTGAACCTGAAACTGCCCGCCTTTCGTACCGAGGTGCAATGGGGGTTTAAAGCTCAAGTTCTAACTGACCGTGTTCCCGGCGGAGGAAACTAGTGGTTACTACATTCGGCCTGACCCCCTCGAATCCGAGGCGCCGGGACAGGGCGCGGAAGAGTTGTCCGATTTGGGCGGCGCGTTCCCCTTCCCCCGTCATGCGAACGCCTGGCCGTGAATCCCCGAGCCGCCCGCCGTGGGATTCGCGGATGCGGGCCAAGATGGTGTCCATTTTGACGGCCGACACATGGCGCTCCAGCCACTCCGTAAAGACGTCGGCGACGGTGCCTTGGAGACGTACCAGCGAGTAGGTAGCGAACTGGGCGCCCGCGCCGCGGGCGGCTTCGAGGATCGGGGCGATTTCGCTGTCGTTGAGGCCGGGGATGATGGGAGCCACCGAAACGCCCACCGGAATGCCAGCGTCAGCCAGAGTGCGGATGGCCCGCAAGCGCATGGCAGGGCCGGAAGCGCGCGGTTCCATCGCCGCCGCCAGCTCGCGATCAAGGCTGGTGATCGAAATGAGCACCGCGCCGCACTGCCAGCGGGCCAACTCGGCGAGCACATCGGCATCCCGGGTCACGAGGTGATTTTTGGTAATCACGACGACTGGATTCCTGAACTCGGCCAACACCTCAAGGCAACCGCGCGTGATGCGCAGTTTCCGCTCTACGGGCTGGTAACAGTCCGTGACGCCGCTCAATGCCAGTTTGGTCGGTTGCCAGGACCTCCGCCCCATCTCCGCCCTCAGAAGCTCGGG
>Ga0315908_10002245_pt1 | contig 14211 bp, 23 predicted proteins | sample LakEriMetagenome_12_FD_203520 | JGI IMG/M metagenome (GOLD analysis project Ga0315908, IMG submission 203520) | Freshwater fungal communities from buoy surface, Lake Erie, Ohio, United States - Buoy 4 MA124 | ecosystem: Environmental > Aquatic > Freshwater > Lake > Lake biofilm | place: USA...
TTGATTGTCTAAGTCTAATTCCTGCGCAAAGCTATCAATGATTATACGCCACGAACCCACGCTGCCATATATGGCCGTGTTGCTAATACTGTTTAGCGTTAGCGTTTGAGTCTTTGTTACTATCAGTTGTACTTCACTTTGCATCTTATGTCCAGTATTCGTTTGCGATTCTCACTTTCAAAGTTACGTTGTATAGTTTGCCGTCACGAGTCTTCTTTTCGACATAGCTAGTATCATCCATCTTAACAGGAATGGCAATAGGCTTGCCCGCGTCTTCAGTCAACCATGTCACTTGATTGCTTACCATTAGTGATCGCAGGAAAAGGAATTCTTCTTCTGTGATGTAATCGCTGGTAATGGATAGCACTTGCTGTGCTAGGTTGCGTCTTTCTTGCAAGCCCCTGTCATTTGCGCTAAATACACCTGTAGTTCCATTAAATAACACCTTGCGGTACGTCTTGCGTTCTATCTCATCGGTAAACTCAGATTTCTTTGTGAAGTTAAAATAATCCCAACCGCCACGGCTATTCACCCACCCTAGTCTTATCTTGTCGTTGTGGCAATCTGTTTGCCCGTATTTAGCTGTGTTGTAAAACTTATATGAAATGCTCTTTTGTGTTGCACCACTAAAAATAGTCACTTGATACCAACGCCAATTAGGGAATAGTGACGGCTTTACAGTCAATCCTGTCCAGTCATTAAGGTTTGCAGGATAGACAGGTAGTGCTTCTATATCATAACCATTAAGTGTGATGTCTTGCGTTGTGGGAACACCCGCGCTAGAATAGATTGCAATGCGCATTGTGAGAACCGTGTTGTTGGTCAAAAAATCATCATTGCCCGGTATGCATAATAATCCATAGTCACTTTCATATGATGGAATCCATGCCCCTGTTGTGCTAGTTGGCCCCGTGCCACTACCCCATGAAGCTGCAAGATACCACGGGTGTGTATCTGTTTTGCGGTCACTCATTGCATAGCTCGTGTTGCTAGTCAATGCCTGCTTTACCTTTTGCGTTCCTGTTTGTACGTTTGGTTTATATCCGTCTATTACTTGAAAGTAGCCGTTAATAATTAGGATAGGGTCACCTGCAATAATGCTAGGTATATTAATGGTAAGCACACCGTCAACTATCCAGTTTTCAGATAAGGTAAATGAAACACTTAACTTACTTTGGTCATCTTGTGTGTCATCGGTTGCAAAGTGTTGATCTAATAACTCCTGATTGCGCAGGTCATCAACAAGCGGTTGCAAGTCAAAGTACAGCTTGTCATCAGGTGCAGCCGACAAATAAAAGTTATACACTTTTGCACCAATCGTAACCTCTACACCATAGCGAAAACCAACCTGTGCGGTATTAGTACTGGTTGCAATTACCATAAGCTTTTGCCCACGTAATGCCCATGCATATGGTTGGTCGTTAATTGTTATTGCCATTATCTTTTATTTAAAAGTAACCTTTGTTCTATCCCTTTTATGTAGCCTTCCATCAACTTGTCTTTGTATTCCTCCCACGTATCATCTATGGCTTCACCGTAATAGTTAATGCCTTGTATACCATTCTTACCAATGCTTTGCGCAATGGCAAATGCTGCACTCTTAATGCGACTCTCTGTAGTCTTTACAAATTGCCCCTGTCTATTGCGTAATTTGAAGCCGCCTATCTTTAGTTTCTCACGTATCCATGACTCAATGTATTCCGAACGTGGTGCACGCGCCCCGGGTCTTCTACCAAACTCAATCACATCTGCATACTTGCCCGCTTCGTCATTGCTTACCGTGAAGTCAATAGTGGGTTTGTTGTAGCGTATATTGATTTTATAGTATAGCGATCGTAACAGGTTACCACTTGCAACACGGTTGACCATCTTACCGCGCACACGTCTTTTGATGCGCAGGTTTGATTGCGCACGCTCCACTACTGCAAGCGCATACTCGTTTAGTATTTCTTCAAAATCATCCACTAGATAAGCGTAATGTTTAGTATTGATGCAGCTATAACATATGCTTCGTTATTACTATCGCCACTATTACCCCAGTCTGAATATGTTTGACCATCGAATATGATTTGTCCATCATAGATGCTCTTAGAATCAGCATCGCATAATGAATAAACAAGCGCGGCACTTGCTTCCAAATCATCAAACGAAATGTAAAGCTTTATACATACGGCGGTTTTCGTTTCACCGTTGCTCCAAATATCAAGTGGTTGTATGCTTCTCATGATTATATTTTTTCAAGTTGTATGAATGTAGCGTTACCGTATACGGTCGCAGTTGAACCGTTGGCAGAAGTCACGAAAGCGGGTGTTAAGTTGCCCGATGTTCCTGCCGTACTAATAAAAATTTCAATGGTGGCTAACCCCGTTTGGTTGTTAGCTTGGTTTAATCGGTTAGTTAATGCGGCTCCACTTGTTACCGCCTGCCACTGCATAAATTGACCACCAACCGCTGCGCTTGATATTTGCCCAACGTTCATTGTTGAGCCACTTGGAAACGTAAATAGTAAGTTAAAGCCCGTTGTACTAACAAAACCTGAGCTAACAACAAGGCGGCCTATATAACTGCTATTCGCGTCAAGCGCAAGTTGGCACCCCGTTATATTAACATTCGTTCCTGTTGTGGCACTTGTTAGGTTACTAGTTTGAACGCCGCGCAACAATCCTAATTCAGTTTTTAGTGTTGCTAAACTTATTGCACTTGCCGTATTATCTGCATTGATTCGAATGTAACGTATTGCAGAAGGATTAGCTAATGTTGCAAGGCTAGTACCTACAGTCGTAAGTCCGATGCTATCTTGTTTTCCATTAAACGTAGACCAATCCGCACTACTCAATGCACCACGATTTGCCGCACTTGCTGTAGGTAGGTTGAATGTGTGGGTGCTGCCTGCGCTACTGATTGCAAAGTCTGTCCCGGTGGTTCCTACTGCGAAGTTTTGTGTGCTTTCAGTTAAGCCATTCAATGAACTTACACCGATTGCATACGTGGTATGCACTTCACCTATGCGCGCATCTTCAGTATAGAGCGTTACGGTCTTACCGTTTGTGTTTTGAATATCAAACTCTATGTGTATACGGTCGGTTGCAGCCGTGACCGTAGTAGGTACTGAGATAGTGAAGCTATACAAATCAGGCACGTTGCCGTTTGTGATTTCTTCCATTGTGGAAGTAGCCACTAATGTGAAAGTGCTGCCGTTATACGTATATAGCTTTGCAAGTATTTGGGCATGGTTTGCACCACCTCCTGATTCACTCAAGTACACGTCAATAGTCCATACACCTGCAGGTATAAGGACGTGGTTTGGTGAACCTACGTCTGTGATAAATCTAGCGATTGCACCTGTAGTAGCACGCGTGAAGTTAGCCGCTGGTCCCGTGTTTGCAGTTATGCCTAATTCGTAGTAATCATTGCCACCAATAGTACCCTGTGACACGTTACCATTAAAGTAGAATACTTGTCCACCACCACCGCCTGTTGAAGGCAATGTACGTAGCGCACCCGTGCCGTCTATGTATTGATCAACTGTACCATTTGCACCAACTGCGAGTGTGCCGGATGCGGTCACGGGCGAACCTGTAACACTAAATGCAGCGTTAGTAGGTGAAGGCATGGTAAGACCTACCGATGTAACCGTGCCACTTCCAATGGTTGGCTTGTTCTTTATGTAGTCAAGTGCGGCCGTGTTGGCTTGTGTCCAGTCCGATTGAATCTGCGCTGCTGGTATCGTAGGCAGGTTAGATAAATCATTGTAATCGTTTGAGTAAGCTACATCACCCAACTGACCATTTAAAAATTGATTAGTAGGGGCATCAAATAATAATGTATCGTTTTGCGCAGGACTTAAAATGTTGACATCTGTAAGGTCACGCAGTTCAGTTGGTATTATTGGCTTATTCAATATTTGATAATCACCACTTGAAGCATTCCAGTCTACAGGTGATTGACGCAAGCGATAGCCTACGGCAACAAGTGTCCAGTACGTTGGGTTGCTTGGATTAATTGCATCATTGTTTGCAATGCACCTATATACGCTGCCGTTATACCATACCCTATCACCTATCACATATGGGTTACCCTGTGCAGTTGTGTGGTTGACGTTGTATTCAGTCGACACATATTCACCACCACCACCGCCACCACCTGCAGCATCAATGGTCACGCTGCCATTACCATTGTCTGTAATGGTCACGTTAGTGCCTTCTACTAAGTCGAGAATGTTTTGCACCGCATTGTCTACACCATTGGTGCGAAGTACGATGCCATAACCCGTGCCCGAACCGCCACTACCTGATGCACCACCAACTGACCATATAGCGGGAATGTCGCAAGCACTCCAGTCCCACGGCACTTCAAGCTGCAAGGAAAAAGTAACACCTGTGAGCGTGTTCTTGTATTCCTCCATGAATGGCTCAATGGTAGGATTAGTGACTAGCTGCACATCAAATCCAAACAACTGCAAACCATTCTTAACTTCAGCTATTAAGTCCTGTGCTAATCGCACACAGTCGCTTATCACTTCGCGTTGGTATTCCGCTTTTAGTTCTTTGTCACGTGGTATATCTGCAAATATGATTTGAAAATCAAACTGCATACCACCATCAACCGGGGTGATGTTGTTAGGCACCACGTGCATAAATGGATACTGTTCGTCTTGATCCATATCTGCAAGGTCAATTTGACCGTGTGTGAATCGCTTAATCAAAAAGTGACCTGCAGCAAATGCTTCAAGTCTATTGATTAGTACGTTGTAGCTATAGTTGTAACTATTCATTATCTACTATGTTTTCTCATTTCTACTTTTTGCGTGTACGCATAATCCGCTAAGTACGTTAGGTGTGTGAATACTTCCATCACACCCCGCTCTGTTACCGCATCAAACTTTGTCACGTCCCTATCTGCTAATACTTCAATGATGTGAAACCATCCATACACGGCTAAGCCGTCTGGGGTTGTTCCTTCATCTCCTTCACTATTTCCGTTATCTCCTTTGCCAAATAATCTAGGGAACTGTTGTATAGTTCGGTTTCTAAATTCGAAAAAAAAACAAGCACGTTCATCACATGGTCAAGTGTCAACTGCAACACTTCATTCTCATACTTGCGTTTGGCGTTCGGGTTGTACACTTCTATGTCGTAGTACTTCCCGAATTTAGCTTTAATAGGGCGGTATAGTATGCACATCATTTTGAAGGCTGCTTCACCATTTACCTTCCCATCTTTCCACACGCCCGCGCAGTTGGTGTCTAGGTCAATGTATTCACCAAAGGTCAACTCGTTAAGGTTAGGGACAAAGCCTAACTCAATTGCACCTATGCGCACCTTGCGTTCAAAGTCATTACTACCTAGCTTTATCGCTGCTTCAAATCGCATTATGATATCATCTATCACATTTGATTGTAGTAGTCTAATGCTATCCGTACTCTTACCGGTTATTATGCGCACCTGCTCAAGCTTATCGACTGCGTTTTGGTAGTCAATGTATTTGGCTAAGGTCACACCCTTTGCGTTCGCCGCTATGCTGAACTTAAGTTTCATGCTCTTTGTATTGTAGTTTTTATTGTGTTTTTGTTACAGATCGCTGTGGACTTGAATGATTACAGGTGCTTTCTCATCACCGCTATGTGTGATGCGTGCCTGTTTTGGTTTGAAGTATTCGAGTACATCCAGTGTCAATCCTGCTGCCTTGAATTTTAAATCTTCATCACGGCTATCCATGCACTCATTGATGAACTCGGCAACCTTTGGCAATGCCTCGGCTACGAAAGTGCGCCCGAACTCTTCCCATTCAAGCGTCTTCTTGTTAAGGCTTCCTAATGGTCTACCATTGGGGTTGTTGGTCATTCCTTTTTGCAGTCCCATATTTGTTATTTTGATGTTTACAAGTTACTGTTTTGCTTGCTTATGTTCATGCAACTTACCTAGCTGCCTTCTGAATTCACTAATGAGGTCACGTATGCATGAAGCGCATTGACTTGGTTTCTCGTGTTTCTTTGTAACCTTACCTAGCCAGTAGTAAAGCAGGGCAGTATCTTCTTGCGTAATCTTATGCGCACCGTCTATGCGTTGTATGAATTCATCTAACTTTTGTATTTCGGTTTCGCTCCAGTCTAATGCATTCCACTTTCTAGCCGGGCATGAAGTGAACCTGTACTTTACCTTATGATGCATAAAGCACCCGCAAAGCTTTATCTTTTCTTTGTAGTAGGTAACCTCGTTTTCTTCAGGCATAACCGTGCCACCTATCAAAGGTGTGCCACACGTTGACCATTGGTGATTAAACCATTTACATTTCTTGCAGATCTCAAGCCTCTCGCGTTGGATTGCTGGTGGTACGTTGAAGTTGAACATATGTGCGTATTCGTTTTAATGCCCTGTGTATTGATAGACGAAGGTAGGCATAGGGTATGCCTGTTTCCGTGCTTAATTTTTGATAGTTAAAATCGGGTTTAGCATATAGACGCAGTAAGATGGCATCGTGTTCATTTAATCGGTCTATTGCGTTGTATAAATATTCACCATCTACGAAAGAACCTAGCCACGTTTCATCTTGTTTGGTATCATCTACACCTTTGTCTGTGATAAGCTCGTAGTATTTACGGTAGCGCATGGCGTAGTCACTTCTATTGCTATGCCATGATAGCCACAAAGCACGATCAACATACTGCCTAACCTTACCACGGCAAACAATATCTACTACATCCTGTTCAGGCCTATCCAGTAACCGTGTAAGGACTTCATGCACGAGGTCTTTTGCCCGTGTTTTATCGTGTGTTAGGCCCGTTGCCTTATTTATCCACGAAACGTAATGCCTTGATATTTCACTATTTACACAATTATCCAAAAATATTTATGAAATTATTTTCAGTATCAATTATCCTGTATATATTTGCAGGGTCAAACAAAGGTAATCAAAAACAAAAACAATATGTATTTCAAATTTGAACACGAAAGCAGTATCATTCCTGCACTACTAGAAATCGAAGTAAGTTATAACGCTTACTACCGTGAATCTGACTATGAAAATCCATCTGAGTTTTCAGTTAGTGATGTTGAATACACCATCTACTGTGGTAAACTAGACATCACAGAATGCATTGATGAATCAAATAACAAGGCATTGCAAGATGAACTTGAAACTGCCATCAATGAAGCTTGTAGCGATAACTTTTTTAAAATCAAATAATCAATAAACACAATGACACACACAATTCAAGTACAAACAGTAGCCCCTACGGTAGTAGGCACTGCTGAAGTAACGTTGCCTTTCTACTATGTATGCGGCAACTTTAGCGAAATCTATTGCTGCATGACTGCAGAAAAGACGTTAATGACGTTAATGACTTCTAAATCTGCTTACCAAATTGAGACAAGAAACTATCAAGGCTTTGCCGAGGTTACTTCACGTCTTGAAATAGATATGCGTGACAAGCTATTTAAGGAGATAGAACCCGAAGTGTTCATGCATAAGTTCAGCGAAGCGCACCGGGAAGTATTCTATGCGGTTAATCCACAATTAAAACCGATTGCATGAAGCAGCAAAGATTCAATGAACTCGTTGTACGCACGGTGGGCAGTAAGGCTGCCCTCCTGCGTGCTATGCAACGAAACAACACACCCGTTAACGAAAGAACCTTTTACAACTGGATGCGTGACGTGCGAGTGATACAACTATCACAACTAATCAACATGAGTAAAGCAATGGATGTCCCGGTGTGTGAGCTAATCAATTCTATAAACATAAAACATGAAGGTGATGAATAAGCTACCAACACAAAAACAGGTTAACTACCTGCGCAAAGCATTGAATAAGCATTCAATCAAACAGATTCAGGTTGATCTAGGCGTGCCTGAAAAGACAGTACACGAGTGGATGCTTGTAGTCTTCAACAATCGGTTAGCATCTACTAAGTGGCGGCATATAAAGCAGGAGCTTGATTTCTATGATGCCAATACTGATGAATTAATGAGTGCAAATGAGTACAATGTAGGTGGTCACTTTCGGGAAACTGAAAAACCAAAGCGCATCTATTCACCCGCACGTATGTTTTACCTAGTCACAATCAATCATAACTACTCGTATGTGGTAAAATTTACCGAACCTGTGCCATTGACTAGCATCCAGTACGCAAAAAAATCATTACAATGTGATTATGAAGTGCAGCCATTGGGACACTGGGAATATGGCGAACTACGTGACACGCTGCCTGCGGTATCTATTGATGCACAATACGACTATGTAGGCTTATTTTGGTACACCTTTAAAATGATGTTACATGAAGCATGAAGAAAGCAAGATTCAGCAACGCTGTGTTGAATGGTTTAGATACTCATTCCCGCGCGTATTAATCGCTTCCTTTCCTAATGGTGTATACATAGGTGGTACACCTGTGCAAAGAGCGCGTAGATGGAACCTGTTGAAAGCAGAAGGAGCCATGCCCGGTATGCCTGACCTTATGATATGCATGAGCAACGGGCCACACCACGCGCTATTTATAGAAATGAAAACCGAAAAGGGTAAACTATCGGACACACAGAAAATCGTTCACGCACAGCTTATCAATGCAGGTTATGCAGTCAAGGTGTGCAGGTCATTTGAAGAATTCACAATAACAATTAAATCTTATTTAGAGTCATGAGCAAGAACACAAAAGAAAAGTACGGGGCATTGATTATGGATATTGCCTCAGGTGAATCATTTAGAATTGATGAAATGCGAATGAAGCATAAGGTATCAACACGAGTGTTTACCATTATGCGTGATTTAGGCTATATCAAAAGTGTGCCGTATAGTATGCATGTATGGCATGCTGATGCACCTACTCAAATTACGATTAACTTAATCATTAAAGAATGCAGGAAATCATCGCGCATTGAAAAGGTTATGGCTAAGCAATCAACACCACAGCTAACCATTAAACCTATTAAACGAGTTGAGCGTACACAGCCAGTCCCACAACCTGATGTTGATCTATTGAATTACGACCGCAGCAATAGCAAGATGATTATCATTCTTACAGTTGGTGTGATACTAGGTTTCTTAATCGCAACAATTATTTGGAAGTGATATGAAATACGATATTCAATACATTGGTGAATGTGATCATGTAGAAAATTTCACGAATAAGGTATACCATGCACGTTGTAAGAAAAGATATTTCAAAGTATTTAATCCTGAATTAGGTGACACGTATCAAATAGCCTTTTGCAATGATTCGTTAAAACTGCATATGCAACAAGAGTTTTCGCATAAGCTAGTTTACTTTTCAAGTCAGTGCGAATATGAAATTAAAAATTTAATTGTGCGTGCCCTTAATTTACATCGTTACCACTTTATGCTTAGCAGAGATTATCCTGTTATCAATCATACTTGGATTACAATATGTGAAAGACCCAATACGCTGATACAGGTTCCTTTTAAAACTTGTATAGAATGGTATCTACAAAATAGAAGTTTCCAACTTTGGGATGCTATGCAATGGCCGCTAAATGATTTTATTCGTGAGAAACAACGCTATAAAAAATATGCATCGTTATGCGAAAAATTACAACACATGATAAGACAAGTGCCACGAAAAGAATACAATGATCGTGAGCCAGCAATCAATGACATACTATTACTAATCTTAAAAATTATTTACAATGAAACCCATAAACAACAAGTCCCTTCTACACTTCCTGTTCGACCAAATGGAAAAACTAGACAAGCAAGAAGTAACAGTGGACGTAGCAAAAGCACAGGCACACTTAGCGAAGCAAGCCAACAATGCGCTGAAGTATGAGATAGATCGCACACGGCTATTGATTGACCTTGACAAGCACCGGGCAGAGACTGGTAACGCTGTTGACTTCAGGAATGCTGAAGGAAAAAACTTTGACTAATTTGGAAGTAGATATAGTTTGACTATATTTGCGATGCTACTCAGTATGAAAAACATTTCAAATCCCACCATTACCGCATTGCCATAAGCACAACCGTGCGCTGGGTAGCCTTTGTGTGTAGTGGTGGGTATTTTGCTTATGAGAGAATCAACTGTATTTTATAGATCGTTTTACGAAGCGATTAAAGAACTTGATGCAGATACACAGGCACAAGTTTATTCTGCCATCTTTGAATACGCCCTGAACTTTAATGAAGTTGAACTAAAGGGTGTAGCTAAGACTGTCTTTACCCTAATCAAACCCCAACTGGATGCTAACCTGAAGCGATACGAAAACGGAACTAAAGCAAAGGTGAAGCAAGTTGTAAGCAAACAGGAAGCAAAACAGAAGCAAACTATAAGCAAGGTTGAAGCTAATGTAAATGTAAATGTAAATGATAATGTAAATGTCAATGAGAATGAAAATGTAAATCATAATCAGAATGATAATGTTTTAAGGTCGCGCTTTCGCGCTCCGACGTATGATGAGATATTTGATTTTATGAAAAGTAAAAATGCATTAGCCGGGAATGTTTGGCCTGATGCCAAAGTGCTGACTGAGGCTAAGGCATTCTTTAACCATTACGAAAGCAATGGATGGATGGTGGGTAAAAACAAAATGAAAAACTGGGAAGCGGCCGTGCGCAACTGGATGAACAACAATTCTAAATTTGAAAATCAAAAAATAAATACCAATGCAAAACAACCAACTACAACAGCAGAACACATTGCAAAAGCTGAGGCACTTTTCCGCGATGCAGTCGCTATCAGTCGAGCACGCGATGAAGCAAGACAAGATAGCACTACTTCGTAAACTAGACCGCACCACAACAAAGATTAAAATCATGGAGCTGGTTACACGATGTACCCAACTGCTCAATGTGCAGAACAACATGAACGCACTACAGATTGAATTCTGTGCTGAAAACATTCTCGATAAGATGTGGATGTATAGCCTTGAAGATATTCAACTGTGTTTAGATCGTGGTGCTATTGGTGCTTATGGCACGATATACAACCGCATAGACCCTGCTACAATCCTTGCATGGTTTCCACTTTATGACCAGCAACGCCAACTAGCTGTTGATGGAATTAATCAAAAAGAAAAGGAAGCTAACAACATCTACGAAATGTTCCAACATCCGCAGGTGAAGGAAGCTATACAGACTGCGGCGGATAAGTTGAAGATTGAAGAAGCCCCGGCACAGGAGGCAAAGCGTGTCACGCCGTCACGATTTGAAAAGATGCTGATGGATGAGTTTGATGAACTGCCTACGTGGGACAATGATATGCGCTTTCGTGTGTATAACAACAGACCATACCAGTTCACAGAGTTCAGGAAGGAACGCTACCGCGAATTGATTGAACAACAAAACGAATACTAATATGGAACCAATAATTGTTGAGATTAAAATTTATCCTGAACAAGAACAAATAGATTCTGTAGGAGAGAACTATACAACTAAACGCTACATAGCTAAATTTGAAGATGGTACAACCTTAGGAGTTGAACAAAGCGTGTGGCCTAAAGATACAGGGCACGAAGGTTATGGTGGCTGGTTATGGCATTGGTCAGAAGACGAATGGATTGAGGAAGCAAAAAAACGATATATAGAAAGATATCAATGAAACAATACGACACAGCAAAAGAAAACGAACTATTGCGAAAGCTTGTTATCTTAGCAATCAGAAGAAGTATGCGCCCATCAATGCAAGACAATCAAGCGATGTGGCTACTGCTTAACGAATTGCATCTAATGACAGGTAATGATGATTATAAGCTATGACAATAGGTGAATTGTGGGATAAGCTCGCACAGTATTCCGATGACACAGAAGTGTACATCGGTTACATCGAAGGCCACAGCATCCAGCAATTAGATTTTAATATAGTTGAAACAACAGAACTGGGTGGTAAGATTACCATATCACTCATGTACGAAGACATAAACGTAATTAATAATTAAACACAATGAGCAATTACACAATGCAAGAGGGTCAATTCACCCTATTCAAAAACAACAAGACAACCAACAACGCACCGGAATACACAGGTGAAATCATGGTCAATGGTAAGAAGATGCGCCTAGCTGCGTGGGTTAAAGAAGGCAAGAGTGGAAAGTTCTTTAGTGGCAAGATGTCCGAACCGCGTGAAGCAAAGCAGGAAGACACACAGGACAATGACGGTCTACCGTTCTAATGATTGAGTACCTACCGAAACAAAACGAAGCACTGCGTGTGTTGGGTAATTCACACCCGGCACGTGTGGTGCTGTTCGGAGGTGCGGCAGGAGGTAGTAAGTCATTCATCGGATGCGCATGGCAAATAAGCCGAAGGTTTAAGTATCCAGGTACACGAGGTCTGATAGGTCGCAGCAAGTTGGATACGTTAAAGAAGACCACACTCAAGACATTCTTTGAAGTAGCGCACATGTTAGGGTTAGCACCTAATGAACACTACACCATTAACAATCAAACGCACGTTATAACATTCAGCAATGGCAGCGAGATAATACTCAAAGACCTTTTTGCATACCCTTCAGATGCGGAGTTCCATAGCTTAGGCGGGTTAGAATTAACAGATGCCTACGTAGACGAGGCGGCACAGGTTTCAAAAAGAGCAATTGACATATTGCAATCACGCATCCGTTATAAGCTACGCGAATATGACTTGCCACCAAAGATGCTACTCACTTGCAATCCTTCCAAGGGATGGCTTTACAATGAGTTCTACGCACCACATAAGATGGATAGTTTGCCACAGCATCTAGCATTCATCCCTTCACTACCTACAGACAACCCACACCTACCTGAAAGCTATATCGAAACGCTAGAACGTTTGCCCGAAATAGATAGACGAAGGCTATTACACGGTGACTGGGAATATGATGAAAGCGTAGACAACCTGTACCAATACGATGACTTAGTGCGCTGCTTCCGGGATGAAGAAAGCAAAGGTGAAAAGTATATAAGTGCCGACATCGCACGACTAGGAAAAGACCGTAGTGTCATTTGCGTATGGCATGGTTTGCAGTTAATGGAGATTCACGAGCTGCGTAAGCAACCAATCACAACCGTAGTTAGCACCATTCGTCAACTATGCGACAGGCACAGCATCAAACTTAGCAATGTGATCTGTGATGAAGATGGGGTCGGAGGGGGTGCGGTTGATGCGCTCCTGTGCCGGGGCTTCCTTAATGGTGGGCGTGCTAAGCAATCCGATAAGTTCACCAATCAAAAGGCAGAATGTTATTTCAAGCTTGCGGAATTAATCGAGCAGAACAAAGTAATCTTCAAAGTGAATCAGTTCCGGGATGTCATCGTGCAGGAGCTGGACATGATAAGACGCAGACAACCCGAAGCCGATGGCAAACTTGCTGTGATAAGCAAAGATGAGATAGCCCGCATGCATGGCAAGTCACCCGATTACGCTGATGCTATTATGATGCGCATGTACTTCGAACTATTCCCAAATTACGGTAGCTATTCGTGGGCGTAGTGTACCCTTGAAGGTATAAACGAGGGTAATTGTGTTGCATTTATACCCTTATAGGTATAGTGAAGGTGGTTACAATCTGTAACCAATTGCAATTTTAACAATTTTTAACAGGGCATATGTAATTATTTGCAGTACATTTGGCCATCAATTAAAAACAACACACACAATGAATATCTCCGCTGGTCAATCATCACAAAAACAACATCTTTCAAATGGTGCTCTTACCGCTTGCAATCGCAGAACATCCGGCATCGGAAAAAACGACAAAGAATCTTTTAAATGGTGGGTTGAAAAATATCCTCAAGAGTGTTGTCAAAAATGCCTTACTCGCTTTAATCAAAAATAAATTCAATCGAGGGGCGCGGCTCAACAACGCGCATATAAACTTAAAAACAAAACACATGAAAACAGCATCTAAAATCCTTCGTTACATTATCGCAGCAGTTATCCTTTACGCAGTGCTTAGCTACTGCCAAGAAATCAATGATTGCCTCATGAAATATTAATAATTACAATTAAAAAATGTAAATAGTCAGGTGGCAGAAATGAGTAATTGCAAGGTCCTTCAAACGGTAAGTGTACATAGCCTACCTTTTTACAGGTTCGAGTCCTGTCCTGACTACAAATAAAAATCAATAATAACATGAACAGTTTTCACAAAGACAACTTAGAAGCATTGCAGAAGTTTCAGCAAATGCTCAATGCAGAACCTGATGAACTGGGTATTGAATCAACACCCGATAAGAAAGCGCGCACGCTCGTCATTAGCCACGTAGAAACAACACTAGATGAGTT
>Ga0315908_10002246_pt1 | contig 14205 bp, 13 predicted proteins | sample LakEriMetagenome_12_FD_203520 | JGI IMG/M metagenome (GOLD analysis project Ga0315908, IMG submission 203520) | Freshwater fungal communities from buoy surface, Lake Erie, Ohio, United States - Buoy 4 MA124 | ecosystem: Environmental > Aquatic > Freshwater > Lake > Lake biofilm | place: USA...
TTTACTCTTTGCACCACTGCCTCTTTGGAGCGAGCGTTGCTGTCAATTGCTCCGCTAACAACGGGCATCTCTACACCGAGTGACTCCGCAGATTTGACAAGTCCTGAAGAGTCTTTGGGAAGGCAGGAGCCACCCCAACCAGGCCCAGGAGTGAAGTAGCCCAAACCAATTCTTGGGTCCAGCCCTGTTCCAAGTGAAACATCTGAAAATGAGGCTCCCGCCTTTTCGCAAAGCAGAGCAAGATCATTTGCGAACGAGAGCCTTGTGGCTAGGTAAGCATTTGATGCAAGCTTAATTAGTTCGGCACCTGCACCATTGGTCAAGATGGTTTCCCCAGGGAAGCCTTCGTAAAGAGAGGCTACGCTTTCTTGGACTTGCGTTTCTTCAGCCCCAATAACGATTCGAGTGGGTCTTAGGAAGTCCTCAAACGATGAGCCCTGTCGAAGAAACTCAGGGTTGTAAGAAATTCTAATTTCGTGGTTGTCAGCTGCCTGTTTAGCCTGGAGCAGACCACCAACTGGCAAGGTTGACTTGATTACAATCGTCGTTCCTTGATCCGCCTGCAAGGAGATTAGGCGACAGGCGTCTAAGACCATGCTGAGGTTGATTTCGCCATCGAGACCGGACGGTGTTGGAACGCAAACGAAAACAAAGTCCGCGCCAGACAAAGCGGTGCCTAAATCTCGATCAAAACAAAGCTGACCGGAGGCAACTGCACTCCTCATTGATTCCTCAAGACCCGGCTCTGCGATTGGAATAAACCCGCTTTTGAGTAGCAAGAGCTTTTCTGCCGAAATGTCATGTCCTGCCACAGTGTGACCTAATTTTGCCCAAGCGACAGCGGTTGTTAGCCCGACATAACCTAAGCCAATAACGGCAATCTTTGCCATCCTTGACCCCTCTCTTTTCAACATCATTATGAGAGAGCGGAATGGAGAAATTCTTTAGACACGGATTTCGAAACCCTAAAGAGTGAGTGAAGCTTAGGTTAAGTTCAAGATCTTGAGTTTCATTTAGTTTGGCAACACTTTTGATTTGATTTATCCTCTGTTCACCTAGCGAGAGTGTTCTGAGTGTGTGATTGGAAAACCATTTCGCAGTTATGTGGCAATTGGAGACTCACTCTCCGAGGGACTAGGCGACTTCACTTTCAATCTCACCCGCCACGGAAACGGCTGGACAGACCGGCTCGCTGGAATTCTCGCTCGAGAAGCTCAAGACAAGAGATTTGATTTTGAATACGCGAACCTTTCCCTTCGTGGTGCAAATTTAGAAAAGATAATGGTTAACCAGCTTCCTAGGGCCCTTGCGCTGCAGCCTGATTTAGTTACAGTTATGGCCGGATCTAATGACTTACTCACTCGAGAGCACAAGCTGCCTCGCCTGCGAGCAATTTATAGGGATGGACTGCAAAATCTCAAGGCGGCAGGTTGCGATGTGGTGGTTGCAAATACCATAAATCCACTCCACCTTAGGGTTTTCAAGCCTCTTCGCTACCGAGCCGAGAGATTCTCGGAACTGATTGGGGATGTGGCTGATGAGCTGGGAGTTCCCGTTCTAGACATCTTTGGAATTCCGGATTTCAGTGACCTGCTGTTCTGGGCCCAGGATATGGTGCACTTTTCAGGTCATGGACACGTTGCTGTAGCTAATCAAGCAGCTGAACTGCTCGACCTAAGCTACCGATTTGCCGAACCTCCTCGAGCGTCCGGTCCAGTGACAAGATCCATTTCCGAAACCTTAGCTTGGATTGTTAGGGATGTAGTTCCATTCGTTGAACGTCGAATTCGTGGGGTAACTGCTGGAGATGGACTAGAGCCAAAACATCTCAAGCTTGAAAGTTTCCGACCGAAGGCCGACTATCCGCATTGGGAACTAATTAGTACTTGAACCAATCGCTTTGGATTTTTTTTCGAAGCGGTGTCTCAAAAGTTCGAACGGCAAGATTAGAGAAGTCACAACGATTATCACCAGGACAGTCAGCTCTAGGTTTTCCTTGATAAACGGAACAGTCCCTAGCCAATAGCCAGGAAGCATAAGCAACCCAACCCAAATCGTTCCGCCCGCCAGATTGAGCCTGGTAAACCGACCGTAGTCCATCTTTGAGATGCCGGCCAGCATGGGGATCATCGCTCGAAGAATTGGAATCAGCCTCGCGAGAATTACTGCCCTGGCTCCGTAGCGGTCAAAAAAATTGTGCGTTTTTTCAATCACCTTTTCATTAAGGATGAAGTTCCGATTTTTGCTAAACAGCGGCGGCCCAATTTTTTTCCCAACCCAGTAACCAAACTGGGATCCAGCAACAGCTGCCACCCAAACCATCACAAAGCCCAACCAATCAGGCAGCCACGAATGGGTGTTTGACATGGTGAGACCGGTTAGGAAAAGTAGCGAGTCTCCAGGAAGGAAAGAAGTGAGGATGAATCCAGTTTCCAGAAAGATGATGATAGCTACGGCAACTACCGCCCAGTCCCCGAAGGCCGTCAGGATTTCGTTGGCATCAAGCCAATTCACGAGCAGCTGCCTGTTTAGATGTCAGAGTTGAGCTAGCTTCAAGGTAGTAATCAAGCAACTTCTCATTGTTTGCTTTCCAGGAGCGCCCTTGAACGCTTTTGGCGGCACGTTTCCCAAATGCAGCAATGGCCCCGGGTGTAGAAATCAGGTTCTCTAGCGCTATCCGATAGCCCAAGGCGTCGGTTGGATCAACAAGGATTCCATTGACGCCGTGATTTACGATTTCTGAAGGACCGCCAGCATTCGGAGCAATAACGGCTAGCCCGCTTGCTTGGGCCTCTTGAATAGTCTGCCCAAAAGTTTCTTCGGTTCCAAAGTGGACAAAGACATCCATCGCAGCATAGGTGTTTGCAAGCTCTAGACCTCGAAGTATGCCAGTAAAGGCTACCTTCGATTGCCCAAACTGCTTTTCTAATTTTTTGCGCTCTGGACCGTCGCCGACAACAACAAATCTCACACCTTCGATCCCGAAGAGTTCACTCATTCGATGGACCTGCTTTTCGGCAGCAAGACGGCCAACAAATCCAACAATTAGTTCACCGTTAGGAGCCAGCTTGTTGCGAATCTCTATAGCTTCGTTAGACAACTGCCGGCTCGGGTTATAAAGGTCGGTATCAACTCCACGTCCCCACACCTTGACAGAGCCTAGACCTAGCGAGCTAAGGTACCGAGCCGATAGCTCGGTAGGGGCGAGATTCAAAGTTGCGTTCTCATGAATTGCAACCAAGGCTCGTTCCATTGCAGGTTTAGCAAACGCCAATTTGTAACGAGCTAGGTATCCTGCAACATCTGTTTGGTAGACCGCAACGGTCGGAACTGAATTTTTCTGACCCCATAAAATCGCCTGCGTTCCCAGCATAAACGGAGCTGCAACATGAATGACATCTGGCCTAAATTCTGTAAGAGCCGCATCCATCTCTTTGCCTGGAATCCCTACCGCGAAATTCATGACCGGAACAGAGCCACATCCAACTACCGGGAAGCCAAGATGAAGCGGTGTCTCCGCAGTAGGAGCGATTACAATCGCGTCTAATTCGTTTTGCTTTATGGACTCCAGAACCCGAATTACTGAGTTAGTGACACCGTTTATTTGTGGCAAGAAAGACTCAGTGACAATAGCGATTCTTTGAACCATAGCTTGAAGGTAGCTGCGCAACGCTCGGCTACCTCCAACAAGATGTGAATGTCGGGTTAAGCACAAGTAAAGGGCTTGCAACCTTCCAAAAACGAAGGGGAGAAAACGTGCTTGTTTCCTCTGGAGGGCAGTTATTGAATCCTGGGAATAACTGCACTACTTGCTGTTATGGAAAGCCAAAACCTGTTTTGCAAAGGCTGCGGATAAGTCCCAAGCTTGCTTGCGGTAGCTGGCTGCAAGCTCGTGGGATTTAGCAATCTGCTCTTCGATGTCGATACCTTCTCTAATGAATGCACCTCGGTAAGTGCTTAGCCAAGCCAATTGCTGGGAAAGACCGACCTCGGGGTGAAACTGGGTTGCCCATGCGCTCGAGCCCACTCTGAAAGCTTCGATTGTGCCGTTGCTTTCGCCAAGCAAAACAGCGTTATCCGGCAAATCAAAACTGTCATAGTGAAATTGGAAGGCATCTGCGGTCTTACCCAAGGAACTGATCACAGGATCGCTTGCGGCTTCTGGCAGCATGTCAACTTTTGTCCAGGCGAATTCGCCGATCTCGGCCTTGTAGACCCGACTGCCAGCAGCAGAGGCGAGCAGTTGCGAACCAAAGCACAGTCCAAGCAGGGGGGTCTCGGTATCTAGGGCCCATTGCATAATTTTTCGCTCGTGGCTCATCCAAGCGTGCTTAGCCTCTTCAAGGACACCAGCGTGAGCGCCGAGCGAAATGATTCCCGAGTACTGCTCAAGGGTGTCTAGGTCGGGTTTGCCGACACTGTCGTTTTGTACATCCCAGGTATCCATGAGAATGCCAGCCTCGGCAATCGGGTTGGCCATCTCATTGAGATGATCATCGATGTCATGAACGACAACAAGGATCTTCGGCTGAGTTTTCATTGGGGTCCTAACGTTTATGCCATCATAGTAGTCAATTGGAACTGACAATAGAGTTGGTAGGCCATTTTTCTAGCTGACGCGAAACCATGGATTTTGCCCTCGCTGGACTAACCCCCAAAATTCCAAGCGCAATTCCAAGTGAAGCATCCGCATCCGATGGTGAAAGCTCATTTGTTGCGTGGACTCCACTTAGAATCCCTGCCACGCAGTAACTGAAAAGGCGTATTCGTTTATCGAATTCGGCTTTATTGATTTGACCTAGGCGAGCAAATTGCTTGGCGGCAGGCATTGCATCTTCCTTCACCGCTTCGATGATGAATCCAGGATTTACCAGTGCTTTACTGATAAGTCTTGCGAACTCTGGATGGGTCTTGCCGATTCGGAACAATCTTCGACAGACATCAACCGCCACTTCAAGACTCTCGTCGGCGGCTACGCCTCCATGGGCCCAGTCGATCCATTCGCGCCAAGCCTGTGCAAGAGCTTCTTTGAACAATGCTTCCTTGTTGTAGAAGTGGTTATAAATTGTGGTGGGCGAGACCTGGGCGAGAGCAACAAACTGCTCCACGGTTGCCTCTGGTCCGATTTCTGCAAGAACATCCTGAGCGGCTTTTATCAGCGCCATTCGATTGCGCTTGGCAGCCGGGGTAAGAGGTACACCGGAGCTATCAGCTGATTGGTTGTCTGCCACCTCCCAATTGTATAAACCAACCCGAGATCCAAAAGCTGCGTCTCTTCGATATCTTCCCAACTGGCTTGTTTGGGAAATATCGCGTTTCGAAAGAGGGGCCATATTTGGAATAACATGCCAAATATGGCATTATGTACCAAATACCGAGTTTGAGGATTGCGTTGTCCACGTTTCGTGGTCACCACACGGGAAGTCGAAGCTAGAGGGAAAAATGAGTGGGAATCACTATTTAGGGGTCAACGGGGCTTCAAGCTATCCAGCAGAAACCACGGTGAAATACACTTCCAGGTGGGCTATCCAAAGAGTTGAACCTCTCGAGCAGCCAAAGCCCACAAAGAAAAGAAGGCAGATAAACAACATTGTTCTGCTGTTTATCATCTATGTCTTCAAACAGATCAAGAAGAGCATGGTTACAAGGCGACTAAAAGTGAAGTACCGCTCAATGGCTTCAAGAAGCAGGCCCTAAACACTGATTCTCGGCTGAATTGCCTCTTTGCTTTAGACTCGAGAGAGACTTCCAAGGAGTAAATAAGTTGCCGAAGATTGAACCAGAGGAATTGGTTGGCGCCAAAATAACAAACCTAAGCCTTAGGCGTTGGCTGCACTCTCTTCCGGGGGTCGACAAAGTCGGTTTGGAATCTCGTGCCGCTGGTCTTGGAACTAGATCCATAAAAACAACTTCCAAGGCCTGGGCACTAGATGCCGCCATCAAGATGATGGATCTAACTACCCTAGAGGGAATGGACACCCCCGATCGGGTTCGCTCACTTTGTCTAAAGGCCCTTACTCCTGACCCAACCGATCCTGATTGCCCAAGACCTGCTGCAATTTGTGTTTATGGCGACATGGTTTCAGTTGCGAAGGAAACTCTTGGCAAATCAGGAATCTATGTTGCAGCAGTAGCAACAGCTTTTCCATCCGGAAGAGCATCGGTAGCGGTAAAACTGCAAGACACTAAGGATGCTGTCAAAGCGGGAGCTGACGAGATTGACATGGTTATCGACCGCGGAGCATTTTTGTCTGGCAACTACCTAGAGGTCTACAAGCAGATTCAGGCTGTGAAAAACGCCTGCACCAGAGCTGATGGAACCAAGGCTCACCTAAAGGTGATCTTGGAAACCGGTGAGCTGCAAACCTATGACAACATCCGAAGGGCTAGCTACCTAGCCATGCTGGCCGGTGGGGATTTTATAAAGACCTCAACTGGCAAGGTCACAGTAAATGCGACCATACCTATTACCTTGCTCATGCTCCAGGCCGTTCGCGACTGGTACGACCATACTGGTGTACAAATAGGTGTAAAGCCAGCCGGAGGTATCCGAACTGCTAAAGATGCCATCAAGTACCTGGTGGTAGTCAAGGAAGTGGCGGGGGAGAGATGGCTAACCCCAGACTTGTTTAGATTTGGAGCCTCTAGCTTGCTAAATGATGTTTTGATGCAAAGGCAAAAACTAAAGACTGGAAACTACTCCGGTCCCGACTATGTGACCGTGGACTAGAAGGTATAAAGATGTTCGAATACGCACCGGCCCCTGAATCAAGGGCACTTGTCACCTTCCAAAGTAGCTACGGCCACTTCATCGGAGGCAAGTTCACCAAGCCATCAAATACCTACCAAACAATTTCCCCATCCACCGAGCAGGTCTTAGCTGAGATCTCAACCGCTAGTGCCAAAGACGTAGATATGGCAGTCAAGGCAGCTCGAAGCGCTTACGAAAAAGTTTGGTCAAAGCTTTCTGGCGCCGAGCGAGGAAAGTATCTTTACCGAATTGCAAGAATCATTCAGGAGCGCGCTCGCGAGCTAGCAATTGCCGAGACGCTAAACAACGGCAAGCCAATCAAGGAAACTAGGGATGCCGACATTCCACTGGTTGCAGCTTGGTTTTTCTACTACGCCGGTTGGGCCGACAAGCTCGACTACGCAGGTTTGGGTGTAAACCCCAAAGCTCACGGTGTTGCAGCACAGGTGATTCCATGGAATTTCCCTCTGATGATGCTGGCTTGGAAAATCGCCCCAGCACTAGCTGCTGGAAACACAGTGGTTTTAAAGCCTGCCGAGACCACTCCGCTTACAGCCTTGCTGTTTGCTGAAATTTGCCAGCAGGCAGGTCTGCCAGATGGTGTTGTGAACATCATTACTGGTTTTGGCCAAACGGGAGCAGATCTGATTGCTCACAAGGATGTCAACAAGGTTGCCTTCACCGGTTCCACAGGTGTTGGAAGACTGATAGCTAAGCAGGTAGCTGGAACAAACAAGAAAGTCACTTTGGAGCTGGGCGGCAAGGCCGCCAACATCGTTTTTGATGATGCCCCGCTTGATCAAGCGGTCGAAGGCATCATCAACGGTATATTCTTCAACCAGGGTCACGTTTGCTGTGCAGGATCTAGATTGCTAGTTCAAGAATCCATCCAGGACGAGCTTCTAAAAAAGCTCAAGCGCCGCATGGAAACACTAAAGCTTGGCGACCCACTAGATAAGAACACCGACATCGGAGCTATCAACTCCAAAGTCCAACTAGACAAGATCACCAAGCTGGTCAAACTCGGCGTCAAAGAGGGCGGTGAAGCCTGGGCTCCGAACTGCGAGATTCCGAAGAAGGGCTTCTGGTACGCACCGACGGTTATTACCGGCGTTGCACCTACCAACACAGTTGCTCGCGAGGAAATCTTTGGTCCAGTGCTATCGGTACTAACCTTTAGGACTCCAGCCGAGGCGGTAGCTAAGGCGAATAACACCCCATTTGGTCTAAGCGCTGGAATTTGGACCGAGAAGGGCTCCAGAATCCTAAAGGTTGCCGACCAGTTGAACGCTGGTGTTATTTGGGCAAATACCTTCAATCAGTTTGATCCAGCCAGCCCGTTTGGTGGTTTTAAGGAATCTGGCTACGGCCGAGAAGGAGGCAGGCACGGATTGCTTGCTTACCTGAAGGGAGATAACTAATGCGTCTTGATGTGAAGAAAACCTACAAGCTTTTCATCGGTGGAAAATTCCCTCGAAGCGAATCCGGTCACACCTACGAACTGACAAACCCAAAGGGCGAGTTTGTCGCCAACGTGGTTCTGGCATCTAGAAAAGATGCCAGAGATGCAGTGGTTGCAGCAAGGGCTGCTCAATCAGGCTGGGAAGGCGCAACTGCCTACAACCGCGGTCAAGTTTTGTACCGAATCGCCGAGATGCTCGAAGGAAGACGCGAGCAGTTTGTGGCCGAGATTCGTGAGCTAACCGGAGCTACCGAAATACAAGCCAACAAGGAAGTTGATGCAGCAATTGATTCTTGGGTTTGGCATGCAGGCTGGTCTGACAAAGTTGATTCTGTTGCCGGTTCGATGAATCCGGTGGCAGGGCCATTCTTCAACATCTCAACAAATCAGCCAACTGGTGTTGTGGCAGCCTTTGCGCCACAAAAAAGCAGCCTGGTTGGACTTGTGAACACCATAGCTCCGATTATTGTCACTGGAAACGCCGTTGTCGTTATCGCCAGCGAAACACTTCCGCTTTCTGCAATCACGCTCACCGAAGTTCTTGCAACAAGTGATTTACCAGGGGGAGTCGTCAACGTTCTAACCGGCAAAGAGAAAGATCTTTCCCCATGGCTTGCCTCACACCAGGACGTAAACGCAGTTGACCTAGAAGGAACATCCGACCCGGTCGATCTCGAAATTCGTGCTGCTGAGACTCTCAAGAGAGTCGTTCGCCCAGGTGCTTTTTCAAGGTCTGGATCCAAGGGTTCTCTGCAGCAAATCTTGGCATTTATGGAAGTAAAGACCGTCTGGCACCCCCAAGGACACTAGCTACAAGCCTTTCCCAAGTAACCCACGGCCAAGCTTGGCTTGCCGAAATCGAATTATGCGACAAACTTGAGTATGGCTAAAAACAAGGACGCGAGCGTCAACAAGTCTGATTCGGATGAGAACCAGTCATCCATGATTCCGACCAAGGTACTCGACACCGCAGAAGACATCTTCCATGTTGTACTCACTGCCCTTTTGTTCTTGGTGGCGCTCGGGGCAGTAATTTTCTCTGTCGTAAGACTTTTCAACACCGAACCTTTTTACCCAGTCGGTATGCTGCAGGCAATCAACGATATTTTGTTTGTGGTTATCATTCTTGAGATAGCCCGAACCGTAATTGCCAGGTTCAATAGTGGTTTCTATCAGCTAAGTCGATTCCTCGTTATCGGTGTGATTGCATCTGTCCGACACATCTTGTCGGTTGGATCATCGTTGACCCTCTCGACAGGCAAAACCCAAGAAGCGTTTGATCGAGGGGTCGTCGAGCTTCTAGTCAACGGTGGAATTGTAGTTGCTCTGGTACTTGCAATTTTCATGACCCGCCTTGTAGACAAAGACTCTGAATCCTCGGGAGCCCCCCGCAAGAAGCAGCTCAACTTTTAGCTGAAAAAAGGGGTTCGTCAACTACAACCCTGCTGAGTGTTAGCGCGGGAAACAACTGCAGTGAAAGTCAGCGGTGGCTGCCTAAATTAGACTTCCAAGGATTTCTTGAGCCAACTTTTTGCTCTTGCCATGTAATACTTAGAAACTTGAGCATCAGGAGCCATTCCTTCAAAGGCGTGCGGTCCACCAGCTACAACATCCAGCTCACAGGAAACGCCGGCTGCCTTTAGGTTCTCGGCATACTTTTTATCTTCCTGATAGAAGAGCTCAACATCCCCAACGCCGATCCAGGCCTTTGGTAATCCGTTGAAGTCTGATCTTCTCGAAGGTGATGCGTAGGCTGGCACTTGGTCGGTACCAAACTTGGTGCTTAGGTAAGAGCTCCAACCAGCAAGGTTTAACTTGTTGTTCCAGATGTAGTGATCGGTCGCATCAAGTGTTCGATCTTGAGCTGTTCGATCATCCAGCATCGGGCAAAGTAGCCACTGGGCAATGGGCCTTTGTCCACCTTCGTCGTGGATTCGTAAAACAAGTCCTGCAGCAAGTCCGCCACCGGCACTTTCGCCACCAATGGCGATTCGCTTGGTGTCAATTCCTAGCCTTGAAGAGTTAGTAAGCATCCACTGCCAGGCTTCGTGGCAGTCATCAACTGGGGCAGGGTATGGGTGCTCTGGTGCCAGACGGTATTCCGGAGAAACAATCAAAATATCTAACTCTGACGCAAGGTTGGAAAGTAATCCGTCATCCATTTGCGGAGCACCAATCATCATTCCTCCGCCGTGGATGTAAAGCATGGCGGGGCGAGTCTTAGTACCTGCAGGAGTGTAAACCCTCAGCTTCTGGCCACTTGCCGCCTTGACCCATTCAATTGATACGCCTTCAGGCACTTTAGTTTTGGGAAGCAGAAGCGGAAGTAAAAGCCTGGTGAGTTTTCTACCGAAATTACTTCCAACCGGAAGTGTCGGGAATGAGGAGGTTGCTTTTCTAAGCTCTGGGTGAACGAGGTTGATGTCCATTTGAATCTCCTTAGCTGCCATAGGTAGAAAGATCTAGTGGACCGAGAGTATCACTCTCTCGCTGGTTTCTACTTCTTGAGCTCCCCAACAACAATCAACCCGTCACCCTTGGCTGGTTTGAACTTTGTTGTCTTAGCTGGGTTTAGCTTCACGCCTGATGAGGCCAGCTTCTTTGAGCCCTCAAGGGTCCGGTAGCCAATTACTGACTCACCGTGAGCTTTACCTATAGCCACAAGTTCGGCAAACTCTATTGACTTACCCAAGGGTGCGTAAGTTTCAATTGAGTTCACGCTTAGAGACGCACCATCAGCGTCAAACAAGTCATCAAAAACCGGAGCAAGAGCTGGGTTTTCAGAGACCTGAGCAATCAAAAGTGCGGCGAGGTTATCGCTAACCACCATGTCGTCAACCGCAGCAACGCGAGCAAGCTCGGCTTTGCGGCTATCTAGTATCTCGGCCACCAGTCTGGTTGGCTCAACACCGTTTCCCTTGGCTTCAAATAGCTGGTTCATCTGAAGCATGGTGAGCATGGTCTGGGAATCGGCTTCAGCTTCGCTGATTGCCTCGCGGTATCCCAGAATTACAACCTCGTTGTATTTCTTGGCCGAAGCGGCCTTGATCAAATCATCGATGTCTCCAGTGACCGAAGCGTAGGTGACCTTGATGTTCTTTCCAAACTTCAGACCCTTTAGCTCCTCAGCGGCAACGTGTCGAGCTTCGGCAACGATGTGAACAGTTGAACCCACAGGTAGGAACTGAGAAAGCTCAGAAACCACAGCTCTGCCCATAGAGGACCAGCCAATAAACAACAGGTGCTCAGGCTTAGATTTGCCGGCAGCCTTCTTGGTAATTTTTTTAGAGACCAAGTCCTTGCGGATTCCGGAGTAAATGATCTTGTCATCATCCAGGGCGATCGCTATGACCTTGGTTCCAGCTGGAATCTTCGTGGTTGCCGGTGGGTTGATCTGCGCAACCCCCTTTGAATCCACAAGCCCAATAACGGAAGCCTCATTGAAGGCCAAGAGGGCATCGCCGTAGGTTTTGCCAACTAATTCACTAACGGCTGTGATGTAGATCTCATCCCCAGCAAAATCAAGCAAGTCCAATGTGACAGCTGCAAGTCCTGGCTGCCTGGAGGCTTGAGCGGTAACTCTTGCAATAACGTTCTGTGATCTAACGGCAATGACCTGGCCGTTGGTGGCGGTGCTGATTGCTTCAGCTGTGTTCTCATCATCGAGCTCGGCGATGATGCGAGTTGCAGTGTTGGAATTTACTGACTTTACGGCAAGCACAGTGGAGACGATGTTGGCATCGCCTGACTCGTCGGCGTCCAAGATGATGATCGATTTAGCACTAGAGACATTGGCGCGCTTTAGATCTTCGGGGTTAGTGACATCACCAGTTCTGGTGATGACCTTTAGCTTCCCGAGGTTTGCAACGCGAGATCTGATCTCGGCGTCCATGACGGCTCTGGCGGTTGGGGCAAAGATAACAACTCGTGGCTTACGAACGTTCTCGTTAGCGATAGCCAGCTCAGAAAGAATTGGGAAGACTCGGTTTGACCAGCCAAGGATAAGGGTGTGACCAGATTCAATAACTGCGCTTTTTCCCTCCTGGAGCTTGGCAACTGCGCGAATGATCTGCGCCGAGATAAAACCAATTACTGCACCTGAGATAGCAATTCCAATTGCCCAGTAGAGGGTGTTGATTAGCTGCGTACCCCAAGCGGCAGTGGAACCAATTCCAAGAATCTTGGTGAAAGATTCCCAGAAGCTAAAGAAGTATGTTGCCGGGTCAAGTGGCTCATTTAGTGCAACTACAGCAGCGATGCCACGCTGCACTGCCGACATAATCAATGCCAAGAAGATGATGGCAATAAAGACGTAACCAACGAAGGCTCCAGGCTTAGACAGAGAGTTGTCAAAGTTGTATCGAAGGCGAGTAAAGAAACTTACCTTTTGCGCTTTGGGAGCATCGGGTTCACCCTGAGCGCCTTGCCCGTAGGAACGGGAATCGTTGATTTTAGACATAGGGGCTATTTTAGCGAGCGACCAACCCTTGGTGCTTGGACTAAGGGTGTGGGCTATTTAGTTCGCCCTTGGGCACAAACCGCTTGGTAGGACGTCTATTTCTTGCGACTGGCGGTGTAAATCACAGCGCCACCAATAAGAAGTAGCCCGACCGGTCCAACGTAATCCAGGCCTGAGTACCAGTCGGTCCAAGCGTTGGCAATCACGAAGATAAGTCCAAATACCCCCATGGCAATAAGTGCCCATCCGATAGCTGAGGTCATGGCCGGGTCAGTTTTTTGCAGGTCAGCCTTGGTTCTGGCGGCAATTGTTCCGCAGTCCGGACAGTTCAGTTCTTTTGCTAGCACCATGCCGCCACAGTTTTTGCACTTCATGGCCTTCAGCCTATTGCTAGTTGCTAGCTTCCCAGACTTATCTGGACAGAAGTTTCATCGCCCAACTCAATGCTTTCGGCAAATCGAACTTGGTTCTTTATGGGAACCAAGTAGATGCCGTCCTTGGGGATAAGTGCAGTTGTGAATTCGGTCTTTCCAATTTTTCCCGCTACCGGGATAACTCCCCAGCCGTAGGTAAGTTGGGCTGCAAGTGCCTTGATTTTCTTACTCTGGGACTGCGGGATTGGGATGAAATAGAACGGAGATGGCCCACGCCAGGAAATCATTGCACTCTTGAACTTGATATTCACGGCTAAAGCATAGTGAAACATCGAGTGCAGATTTGAACTATAAAGTTAACTCATGCCCACTCCAATGACCAAGAACGGCTTTCCGCCTCGCACTTGTGAGCGCTGTGGCCTGAAGTTTGAGTGGCGCAAGAAGTGGGCCAAGGACTGGGAATCGGTTAAGTATTGTTCGAAGAAATGTAAGGGCTGATGAAAACAAAGCTTATTTTCATTCCCTTTGATCATCTAAACAAAGACTTCGGTGCCCTAAAGGGCGCCAACCCAAAAACCGATGCAATCGCGATGGTCGAATCCAAGCGAATGACAACAGGAAGACCCTGGAACAAGCAGCGCTTGTACTTCCTTGTGTCCTCAGCGAGGCACTTCGCCAAAGAGCTAGAGGCAGCTGGTTTTGAAGTTCACTACAAGAAATCTTCCGATACTCCAACTGGAATCAAGTCAATCATCAAGGAAACCGGCATTAAGCAGCTGGTGTGCGCGGAGCCTTCGAGCTTTGTGCAGTACCGACAGCTCAAGGAGCTAGGTGCGGAGTTTGTTGAGAATGACTTCTTTCTAGCATCCAGATCTTTGTTTGTTGCTTGGGCAGAAACTCAAAAGACCTACGTCATGGAGAATTTCTATCGCAAGCAAAGATTGCGTCTGGGGATACTGGTCAAAGACGGCAAACCCGAAGGTGATGCTTGGAACTTTGATGAAGATAATCGCCTTCCTCCTCCCAAAAACTACAGCTGGGATAAGTATCCAGAGGCCACCCCAGACCAGCTAGATAAAGAGGTTGCCAAGGAGCTTGGCATAGAAGCTTCCCCTTACTGGGAAACCACCAGAGCTGGGGCGCTAAAGCGTCTAAAGAT
>Ga0315908_10002247_pt1 | contig 14205 bp, 23 predicted proteins | sample LakEriMetagenome_12_FD_203520 | JGI IMG/M metagenome (GOLD analysis project Ga0315908, IMG submission 203520) | Freshwater fungal communities from buoy surface, Lake Erie, Ohio, United States - Buoy 4 MA124 | ecosystem: Environmental > Aquatic > Freshwater > Lake > Lake biofilm | place: USA...
CTTCCGCCGCGCCCGCACCAAGCATCTGGCAGAACCCGGGCAGCGGCATGTTCCAGACCAAGCCATCGCCCCGCACAAACTGGGGCGCCAGGGCGGGGTCCAGGATGACGTGCATGTCTTTGGCCCCAAACAGGCTGGTCCGGTACACTGGCGCCTTGGTCTGGCAGTACCTGCGCAACGGCTCTCGACGGCAGCAGCTGAGGGCGCGTGCTCGTGCTTTGCTGCTGCGGGCGCGCTTGCGCGCAGCCATGCGCGCTGCGCGCAACCGCACCCGCATGGCAGGCTGACATCCACACATGACCTTTGCTGGCTGCTTGTGCTGTGCAGGCCGCCTAGAGGGCCAGTGCGGGGGTGAGCGCCCTGGCAGGAGCACGCCGTGTGCTGAGGCCAGCTCAGCACGCCCAGCTGCGGGGACACGCAGCGGCAGGGCAGGGGCTCCAGGAGGCCGGCACCACAGGATGGGCCCCGCTCACCGGGTGAAGAAGAAGCCGTGCAGGTGATGACGCGCGACGTGGTGCGTTTCGCCGATCACCGGCAGCGTCCACATGGGGCCCGGGGCGCGGCGCCTGCGGCGTTGTGTTGTAGCACTATTGCATGGCCGCAATCGAAGGGCGCGAGCATGTGGCGCGAGGAGCAGCGCTGCCCCGCGCTCCCCTGCCAGCAGTGCGCGCACCTGTTGCTGCATGGCTGCCATGAGAGCCACAGCCACAGCGTTGCGCCACCGATCACCGCCAGGGCAAGCAGATCATGCCACCGCATCACAACGGTCATCTCCATGGTCATAATGGTCGCTGCAAGCTGCCTTCTGTTTTGCCGGTGTCTGCGGGCCGAGCTCGCTCGGTGTGCGGCCTGAAGCAGTCACCGTCTCGGCACCTGCCGCGCAACACCTCCAACCTCTACTCGCAACGCACCGTCGGCATTGCAGCATTGGTTGGGCTGTCGGTCACCGGGCATTTTTTGGGTGCACGTCGACACCAGTGACAAAGTTGCGGGAGGCGGGCAAGGACAGCACAAAATCGTCGGCATGGCGTGACCACAGTCGCGCTGTACAATGCGGAAGGTGTCTATTGTGGCGCTGCTGGCAGCGGCGGCAGCCTTTGACTGCTGCTGGCGGAACGCAATAGCGCAGGATTGCGCCTACCTGGCGGCCAACGGCGCGCCCGGATGGGGGTCCTACAACGGCACCTGGCTGCTGCGCACCTCGCGCGGCAGCCTGGCCACGGCGCTGCCGGATGGCGCGGTCCCCGCCTCGGCGTGCGCCCCGGAGCCTGCAGCGCAGGCCCCCCTCCTCCGGCTGCAAGGCTACTCCACCATCACTCCCACGCCCGGCGTCACGCTGGGCCTGGACTACGGGCGCGTGATCGTGGATGGAGCACCTCAGGGCAGCGTGCAGCTGGTGCACAAGCCAGCGTCTCAGTGCACACGTGAGTGAACGCTGCCAGCCAACGCTGATGCAGCACGGCAGCGTGGATTGCCGCATCACTCCCCCCACAAGCAGCCGTCCGCTCACGCATGCCTGCGAGGGTGGGCACGCAGGGCCTAATACCGGCGTGAATGCCGACGGCACGTGCAATGACCGGCCAGCCCTGAACTGGCAGCTTTCTCAGGCCCTTGGCGCCACAGTGGCACAGGGAGCGCTCATGTTCTGGTGAGGCGGCGGGAGCGGGCTGGCGTGATGGTCTGCCAGCCGGGCCTGACAAATATGCGCTGGCTGACGCCATGCAGCTGCGTGCCGTGCAAATCTTGTCCGTGTTGCTTTGTGCGCTGGACAATGCAGGTTTCGAGGCAGTATCGCGATGGACGAGACGCCGGTGGCAATCCCGCTGGTGGCCCTGCAAGGGCCCAACCCAGGGGGACCCCCGCCCGGCAGCATCACCGTCTGGCTGGGCACCCCGACAGCTGCCAGGGCGCTGCAGCCTGGCGGATCCGCCAACAGCCTGACCAGCACAGTGACGGTGGAGCTGCAGCTGAATTCGGGTGCCCGCCTGATCTGGCACGCCTGGGTCAACCATGGCGTCACCACGCTGCTGGTGAGCTGGGCGGTGGGGTAACCAGGGGGCTGGCAGGGCGACCAGCCGACCAGGCCCCATCAGGCAGCAGCCCACCTGGTCTCATCAGGCCCGCACTTGATGGCTTACAGCGGCGACAGCACTGTGGGAGCATCGCCAGTCTGCGGCTGGTTCGTGCTGGTGACAGGGACGTGGCGACGTGCTTACCCCCCTGCGCGCAGGATGGCCGGTGGCACAGCATCGTGCTGGTGCAGCAAGGTGACGTGGGAGGCTGCGGGCTGCTGCTCATCGACGGCCAGCCAGTTCACTTGGCACCGCTGGGCATGTCTTCGGCGCAGTCGGCGGTTTCCTACTGGCTCAATGTGTTTGGAGGTGAGGCCTGAAGCCTCGCCTTGGCCAGCTGTCTATGCAGGTACCCTAGCCATCATATGGTGCATGTAGCGCACTCAGCAATCAACCACAGAGTACAATCAGCTGACAACGATACGCTGCTGTCGGCTCAGGTGCCTCTCTGATCACCGTTGGCGGGACCACCGACTGGGCGACCGGCGTCGGCAGCTATGCCGGCGGCTTTGACTTCAGGTCCCTGACCCTGTGGAGCGGACCGCTCAGCATCTGCCAGGCGCAAACAGCGACTGCAGTGGTGAGCAACCCTGCCCGTGACGTAGCACGCTGCCAGCAGGTGGCCCACACTGCTGGCTGCTGCTGGCTGCTGCTGGCTGCTGTCTGCCAGCTGCGGGGCCAGATGGCCTGCAGAACCCAGGGGCTGGCATCCACTGTCCTGGTATGGAGGGCGCAACCACCTGGTGGCAGCAAACTCCTGACGCCTGGCAGCTTGCCTTGGGCTGTGCAGGAGGCAGGGGCACTGGACGCAGTGGCCATCAAAGGCGGGAACGACGTGGCCCCAACAGCTGCCACCAGCGGCTTTGTGCGCACCTATGCCACCAGCTACTTCGGATACGACCTGTGGGCGGGCACCACGGGCGGGGCAGGCAGCCAGCTGCTGCTGATCCGGCTGGGTTGGTACCCGCTGCTCACGCTGGACGACACGGACGCGACTGTCAGCAGCTTTGCGGCAGCGGGGGGCACCGACGCCAGCGGCCAGCAGTACATGCTGACTGCTGCGGTGACGACCACCGACCTGGCAGCCCTGGCCGGCAAAGTGGCCACGGGCGGCGGCGGCATGCAGGCGGTGTTCTACTGCGTGAAGGGCTCCCAGGACGACGGCAGCTTCATCCAGGACACCTACCTGCCAGCCTTCACAGACTGCAGGAGCTGGCAGGCCGCCACGCCCACCCTGCTGGGTGACCTGCTGGCCCTGAACTGCAGCGCCTGCCAGGGCTCGTCCTGCGTGAACATGTCGGAGCCCACAGCAGAGGAAGTGAGGGAGCAGCAGGTGCAGCAGGCCACCAGCAGCTTTGAGACGCAGCGCCAGGCGGCCACCGCCGTGTCTGCTGCGACCGTGGCCGTGGCTACCGCCGGCTCTGCGGCGGCGAGTGCGGCGGTGTCCAGTATGGCGGCGCAGGCGGCGGCGGCGCTGGGCGCCATGGGCGCTCAAGTCGGGATGGAGGGGGCGCTGGCCAGCATCGGCATTTCCGGGCTGGTGAACCACCTGCAGATGTTTGCGCTGTCAGGTGCGCGCCAGGCGCGACAGGGCCTCAGCAGTGGGTCATGCAGCCTGCCTTGCCTGTGCCCTTCTGACACTCCCTTGGAGGCATTGTTTCGCCATGGCATGCTGGACACGCTCCTTGCCCCTCGTGCAGCTGCCGCGGTCGCTGCCCATTGCCACCCATGCCAGCCGCTGAGGCGGGGTGCTGCTGCAATTGCCGCCTGGTATCGGCGCCCGCAGGATCCTTCAACACCAACCTGTCCGCCACCTACATCAACCTGGCATCCGCCCTGGAGTGGACCAACTTCCAATTCATGTCCAGCAGCTCCGACGCGGCGGTGGCGGCGTACGAAGCCAACCTGGATCAGGCGGCAGCAGCCGATGGCACCGTTCGCCGCCGCCGGCTGCACCACAGCGCTGCCACTTACTTGCAACGGCGCCAGCTGCAGCAGAGCATTGTCGGCTACCTGCAGTCAGGGCAGCAGGTGCGTCCGTTAGAGGATGTGTGGGGCGCCGTTCACAGCTGTGCTACGCATGCAGCCACACCCGGCCATGGCATTCTTGCTCAGTGTGGGCGGCTTGCGTCCTCACAGCCTGTGTGCTTGTCCTGCAGCTTGCCGGCGAATATGCTATGAAGGTGGAGAGCCTGCAGGAGGCTGTGTGGGGCAGCGCCATCCCACGCCTCATCACCGTCATGGTGCTGGGCGTGGCCATGCTGATGCTCCACTGGCTGACCCTGTTTCTGTGGGGACGCGTCGGATTCCTAAAGGCCAGGTGTGTTGATGGCCGCCTGCAAGTGCACACTGCAATCATCAGCCAGGCTGCAGCAGGTGCGTCCAGCAGTCTGCTTCGCATCACAGGGCTGTAGCAGCTGGTTGCCACAGCCCCGCTGCGCCATGCGCCATGCCACACGCAGGCCGCTGCCAGCTGAGCTGGTGTTCCCAAAGCTGGAGATTGCATTCCTGGAAGCCTCCATGGTGGCGGTGGCGCAGTCCATGGGCATGCTGCTGGCAGGTGTGCCCTCACATGCATCGCCATTGGCCCAGCCGCCAGCCCTCCTCGCCATGTTTGCCAGCTGCTGAGCCCTCCCAAATACCTGCAGGAGGGGGTTGCTGCTGGCAGGCACACCCTGCAGCATCGCCACCTTGCTTGCTCGCCAGCAGGTCTGACCACTGCACCTCCAACGCCACCACAACTGCTGACCTGTCTTGTGGCCTGCCTGCTGTGCAGCTGGCACTGTGAGCGGCAGCGTCAACTGCATAGTGGTGGGCGTCGTGGCCTTCTGCTATGCTGCTGGATTGCTGACGGCGTTGACCACGGTGGCGCAGCGCATCTTCTGGCATCTAGGGGACTTTGAACTGCGGTACAGCAAGCCGGAAGTTGAGGTGGAGGATAAGGAGGGCAGGAGGGTGGTGTTTGCGCGCCTGACGAGCCTCAGATTCCATGGCGAGGTGAGTCGTGTGCCCTCGGCCAGCATGGTGTGTGGTCATCCGGTGCTTGCCCTGAAAGGCAGCAGCAGGCAGCATGGATGTCGCCACAGTACACGTGCAGCCCAGGCATGACCCCGTGCTCTTCTTGTCGGCAGCTGCAACCTGATCCTAGTTGCACCTGTTGCGTCATGGCTCTTGCAGTGGGGCGGCGGCGCTCAAGCCAAGCTCCTGGACGCGGTTGACTTCGAGCCTGCGCGCACACAGTACTACATTACCACAAGTGGGTGCACCCCCGCTGGCTGGTGTGGCGGCTGCAATGCACGGCAGGGCGGGATGGCTCTTCCCAAGCTGCTCCCCCTGGTGTTTGCTGTTCTGTGGGCTGGCAAGGATGAACAATGCCTTTGCAGATGGCAACGGTAGCACACATGGCAGCAGCAGCGCAGTAGCGATGTGCATGCTGCCTGCTCAATGCAGGCATCAGCCCCCTGGCACTGATGCGCCTGATCTGGCGAAAGCGGACCCTGCAGCGCGCTGTGGACGACAGGATACGCCAGCGCACCTTGTCCAAGAAAAAGGGCAGCCTGCGCATTGACAGCCACAAAGGAGCCAAGGCTGGGCAAGTTGCGCCGCTGCCCACCGGCGGCAGCCACAGCAAAATCACAGCAAGAGGGGTGGCCGAGGGGCACGAGCCTCACAACTGGCAGCAGGAGGAGCAGCGGCTGCAGCAGGGCAGCGGCAGCAGCAGCGATCCCGGCTCGCCAGACGGCAGGTCACCGGGAGCACAGCGCGGCATGGAGGGTGGCAGCCGCTCCCCAGCCATGCTGAGCGGCCGCCATGGCTCCGGCCAAGTGGGCAGCAGGGAGGGCAGCTTCGTTGCAGGCGCGGGACATGGCGAGGCTGTAGCTGAGGTGCACCTGGTCAAAGCTGGAGGCGAGTCAAAGGGCAGCGGCGCCAAGGGGGAGCCAGCACCAGCGAAGCAGGCGGTACTGGACGCTGCCAGCATCTGGAGCCAGGAGGCAGCAGAGGTGCGTGAAGCGGCTGTCCGGCCACTGCCACTGTTGCTGGCACTAGCGTTGGTGGCAGGAGTGGCAGACTGCTGCTGCTGGCGGCCAGTGGGCGGCAGGCATCGAGAGGGCATGACAGCCGTTGCAATTGACGCACACCCATCAGCTGACCTGGGGTTGCCCATCACTTTTATGGGCGTCGTGACACAGGAGGCCGAGCTGCAGCGTGTCAGCATGGAGATCTCGGAGCGGCTGGGCGACCTTTTTGAGGACTTCAGGGGCCATTCCCCCTGGACGGCGGGCTTCAAGTACGCCAGTGTTGCTGCAAGTGCATGCCACATACAGCACACACCAGAGCAGAGCATGCTGTGCTGATACTATGAGCCTGCTCTCTGGCGGCTTCATTTGCATGGACCTGCACATGGCTTGCTATCAAAGGCTGGGCCTGTGGCATGCAGGATGTTCGAGATGGTGTACAGGATTGCGGTGGCGATCGTTGTTGGTGAGCGCTGCTGGCTGTGCCGGTGTGCTGCGTCAAAGCACAAGCCTGCACAGCCTTGCCTGCTCATCAGCTACAGCAGCTCACTGCAGCATGAATAACAGCTGTGCTTTGCGGTCAACAATCTTGCAGGCTTGATGACGGGCCTGAGCGTACAAGGCGACGCCACTGCAGCAGGGCTGCTGTGGGGCCTATTTGCCATGCACACCCTCTACGCGTTGCTGCTCACAACCATGCGACCGTTTGTGGACGCTTTGCGTTGGGCCACTGAAGCCTGCTCGCTGTGGCTGGAGGCGCTGATGGTGCTGTGCTCAGCGCTGCTGATCTACTCTCCCGACAATGAGACGTACCAGGACGTGAGTGGCCGACTCCTGTGCAGCTGCGTGCTCACTTGCAAGCCAACCAGCTCTCATGCCTGCTGCTGGCAATGCTCACAGTGCGCAAATTGTGTGTTAACGTGTCACGCAACAGGGCTGCACTCATTTCCGCCACCTCTGGACAACGCTCGCCCTGCAGGTCATGCTGTACGCCTCCCTGTCCGCAGTGGGAGTGCAGCTGCTCAGCGTGCTGGCAGGCCTGATGTTCCAGCTGCTGCTGTCCATCCGCGTGCGCAAGCGCATCCAGCAGGTGGTGGTGCAGTATCAGGAGGTGGTCAAACAGCAGGAGGCGGCGAAGAAGGCACGGCCTGCGCCGCCGCGCGTGTCTCCACCGCCTCCACCCAGGGAGTTCCCTGTCTACAGGTGGGAGGCCCCGCATGGGCAGGTTGGGCTGGGTGTGGGGAGCAGGTTGATGTCTCATCAGCCACCACGCCAGTGGCGGCACTAGCAGCCCACCAGGGTGTTCAACGCAATCACGGCCGTCGACACCCAGGTCACCCAGGCCTGCTGCTGACATGCGGCTGCTGCGCGTGCCGTGCACCCTGCTGCAGGACGCCCAGCCCGCAGCTGCCCGTGGATGACGAGGAGAGCGTTGAGGAGACCGAGTCAGCACACACCCCTAGCCGGCCCAAGCAGTACAAGCCCCCCAAGCCCAAGGTGAAGGAGGCATGGGCGCCGGAATCCGACTGGAAGATGCGGTGACATACATGCGCAAGAGGCGGCAGGCAGGGCGGCCAACCTGCTGCCAGTGTACCTTGAGAGTGCAATGCAGATGTATGTGTGTCATGTGATGTGGAGCTGGCGTCTGCAGCTGTTTTCAGTCCAGGGCATGCCGGCACGCCCTGCCACAAGGCTGTCGTGCCTGCTATGTGCTCACATGATGACCCGACCGGACCCTCGCCCCTGCTGGGCTGCTGGGTTGGCTTTTTGTTTGGGCCTCAATGTTTTCGGTTGCGTCTCGATGACCTGCAGCGGGCGCGTGCCGAACACCTGCTGTCAGCGGGGAATCCGGGCGCGTCCCCTCCCCATCACATCTTTGCACATGCACCCACCCTCATCTGTCACCTGGCCGGGGGGCCCACCATGCACTGTGCCGGGGCACCACCGTGCATGAGGAATTTGAGCGACGCAAGCGTGGCATCTCCACCGCCTGTAAGCACAGCAGGAGTTATGAGCCGTCTCCGCACTGCTGTCTCCGCACTGCTGTCTCCGCACTGCTGTCTGCGCACTGCTTTTGCCCGTGGCAAAGGAAGGCACCATGAACTCTCCGCTGCTCAAATCTCGCGCTACATTGTGCTGCCTTGGCAGCAATAGCAGTTACATCCAGTGTGTGCTGCGCGCAGTGTGCCCGTGCCAGGGCCGATGGTGGCGCCACCCATACCCCGTGCGCCTGCGAGCTGCGAACTGCGAGGGGTGGAAGCCCAACAGGCGGTGCCGGAACTGGGTGGCAGCGCCACTGCGCCACAGCTTACATTTTCTGCTGCCTAAGGCTTGCGCGGCTGTGGGAGTAGTGCACGGCTGTCCGTCCACGTTGAAGCGGATTTGACCCTGCCCCATGCGCGTGGATCCAGCGGCAGGCAGCTAGCCTAGCCAGCACATAGAGCGCCAATGGCTGCGTTGCCGCGCCTGCTGGTGGCGGTCGTGGTCACCTCCGCTGCGTTCAATTTCTGGCGCGCTGCCGCCCAGGCCTGCGCCCACCTGCACACCAGCAGCGCGCCTGTGTCCGGTGCTTACAATGGCACCTGGCTGCTGCGGGCGGGCCGCGGCAGCGTGAGGCTGGCGGACACCTTCTCTGCATCGGCTTCGACCGCATGCAACGAGCCGGCGCCCGCAGCGCCCGCCGGCCTGCGACTCCAAGGAGCGGTGTCAGTCACCCCCACGTCCGGCATCACGCGGGCAATGGACGCCAAGCAGGCAGTGTCCAAGGGCGCGGCAGTCCAGGATTCTGTGGAGCTCGTGATCAAGGCTGTGCGCCAATGCAAAAGTGCGCCGCTTGCCGGTGCTGCTGCTGGCGTTGCGGGCGGGCATCCATCATGCTTGCCCCAGGCGCCGTGGCAGGCCCTCAACCAGGTGTCACGACGCTTGCGTGCCCCCGCAGAGGCTGATGCCACATCAACCGATGGCAAGCCGCCGAAGACCAAGACACTGAAGCCTGGCGGCCCCAGCAGCAGCCTCAGGTGGCCCGCCCCTGCTGCCCCAAGCCGGCACCACAAACCAGACCATGCAGGAGGCCAGGCCAACAGCCCCAGCCCGGCCAACACCCCAAGCCAGGCCAACAACCCTGGCCAGGCCAGCGCCCCCAGCAGCCAGCAGAGTCAGGGTCCAGGGCAGAATGCGCCGGCACAGCAGGGCGGCGGGCAGAGCCCGACAGCAGGGCAGAGCCAGGCCCAGGGACAGGGGCAGAGTTCCCAGCTGGCCCAGGGACAGGGGCAGAGTTCCCAGCTGGCAGCATGTGGCAGCCCAGCCCTCTCCTGGCAGCTGTTGCAGCCACAAGGCAGCAATTCATCCAGGGGAGCGCTGATGCTGTGGTGCGTGGTCGGCCTGCAACATGCGTGCTGCATGCGGCCCGCAGGCTGCCCACCTTTTTTTGTGTCATGTGCGTGATCCTAGTGTCCCATGCGGCTCCCCTCCGCGCACACTGCTGTGCAGGTTCAGAAGCGGTGACACCACTGAGACGGCTGCCAAGCCGCTGCTGACGCTGCAAGGTCAGGACGCCTCCGGCTCCCTGCCTGGCAGCCTGACCGTCTGGCTGGGCACCCCAGCGGCGGCCAGCGCGCTGCAGGCTGCCAGCACGCCCACCGCCAGCACCATCACCCTGGACCTGCAGCTGGATGGCGGCAGCACGCGCAGGATGTGGAAGGCAGTCCTGGGTAGCAGCTCTGCATCCCTGCAGGTGAGACGGGTCTCGGTTGCCTGCACAGTCACCAGTCGATCACCTTGCAGCCGGGCTGCTGGGGCCACTGCACCGCGCCTGCTCATGGCAGTGGCCTGGATTCAGAGCAGGCTTCACCAACCAATGACGTGACGTTGCTCGTGCTGCTGCAGGACGACCTGTGGCACAGCATTGTGCTGGTGCAGCCGGGCAACGCTGCAGGCGTAGGGCTGCTGCTGGTGGATGGGCAGCCCGTGTCCCTGGCGCCGCTGGGCATGTCAGCCGCGCATGCGGCAGCACCCTACTGGCTGGATGACTTTGGAGGTAGGCAGCAGGCTTGTTTTGAGCTGGCAGCACCTCTTTGGCAGGCAGGCTGGCATCCATCCTTGAAGCTGTCAGGATGGCTGCAGCATGCCACTCAATCATCAGCGTCATAAGGTGCTCTATCTCCCAACGCAGGCGTGTCCACCGTGACCATTGGCAGCACCACCAGCCTGGCCACCAACACCACCACCTCAGCCGGCGGCTTCTACTTCAGGTCGCTGTCGCTGTGGAGCAACGCGCTCAGCGTCTGCCAGGCACAGATCGCCACCGCGCTGGTGAGTGCGGCCTGTGCCGACATTGCATCCTGTCGCACGCAGCGCCTGCGCACCATGCGACGCTGGTGGCCGCGTCCTATCAGAGCTGATGCAACGGCCATCTGCTGACTTGCACTGCAGGAGGCAGCCGCTCTGGATGGCGCCGCCATCAGAGGCACTGGCAACAAAGCCGCCCCCGCAGCTGCCACCAGCGGCTTCGTGCGCACCAAGGCGGCCAGCTACTATGGCTACGACCTGTGGGCCGGCACCACGGGCGGACCAGACAGGCAGCTGGTGCTGGTCCGCCTGGGCTGGCAGTCCTTCTCAGCTGCCAGCGCCACAGCAGGCGGAAAGCAGGCGCAGGCGGGCAAGGGTGGCAAAGACCAGGCGCTCACTCTGACTGCCGAAGTGTCTGTCACCAACCTCAATGGCCTGGTCAGCACAGCTGCTGCGGGCAGCAGCGGCAGCGGCCAGCAGCTGCACTACTGCAGCAGCTGGCCGCAGACTGACAGCAAGCCCAACAAGGAGACGCTGCTGCCAGGCTTCACCGAGTGCAGAGCCTGGCAGCCGGCAGCCAACAGTGTGCTGGGTGACCTGCTGCAGCTCAGCTGCAGCGCCTGCCGGGGCGCAGCCTGCCAGAACATGTCAGTGCCCACCAAGGAGGAGGCGCGCCTGCTGAAGCGGGACCAGGCGGTGGAGCAGGCGGCAGCCAGCTTTGAAGCACAGCGCCAGACTGCCACGACAGCGTCCGCAACTGTGGTGGCAGTGACGTCCGCGGGGTCTGCTGCTGCCACCTTTGTGGTGACCAGCATGGCAGCCCAGGCGGCAGTGGCGCTGGGGGCGAAGGGCGGCCAGGCGGGGCTGCAGGGCGCGCTGGCCAGTGTGGGCACGACGGGGCTGATCAACCACCTGCAGATTTTTGCGCTCACAGGTCAGGGGCCTGCAGGCATGCATGAACGACACTGCAGCAGCCTGCAGGCTGCTTGCATCAGCCAGTCCCTTGGTACGGACAGCCCTCCAGCAAGCTAGATCTCACACCCCTTTCTTGCCCTCTTCCTTGCCCACTGCAGCGTCATTCAACGTGAACCTGTCGGCCACACACCTCAATTTGGCCTCGGCGGTAGCTTGGACCAACTTTGATCTGCTGGGCAGCTCATCAGACGCGGCGATGACAACATTTGAAACCAACCTGGATGCAGCAGAGGGGCTGAGCAACAGCGCTGACGGCTACCAGCAGCGGCGCCGGCTGCAGGGGGACGACCCTGTGGGGTACCTGCAGCAGGTGAGCTGCTGGCACCACCTGGCCAGCAGCTGTCATGGTGCTGCCGAATTGCACGCCATTGGCAGGCATGCATTGAGCTGCTCGTGTCCCACTTTTTCCCAGCCTGTTGGGCATGTGGCAGGCATGCGTTGGACTGCTCTCATATGTCTCAGCCTGCTGGTGTGCGCTGCAGGCTACAGGCGAGTACACTGCGCGTGTGGAAGAAGTGCAGGCGGCCGTCTGGGGCAGCGCCATACCCCGCCTCGTGACGGTGCTCATCGTTGGAGTGGCCCTGCATGCTACACACGCCGTCACCCTGTTCCTGTGGGGGCGGCTGAGCTTCCTGAAGCACAGGTGCGATGCCTGGCCTGGGGGTGCCGGAGTGGTTCAAGCCAAACGCAGGCTGATGTCGGCCGCACCGCTCAGTCATCACGCATGGCGTGCTGCAGCGCACACCAGGGTCGTGCGGGACTGCTGCTGCTTGCAGGCCACTGCCAGCCCAGCTGGTGTTCCCCCGGTTGGAGCTGATGTACTTGGAATGCTCCATGGTGGCGATTGCCCAGTCCATGGGACAGCTGCTGGCAGGTGCGCGCTCTTTGCTGGATCTATGATCAGCCGGCATCTTCTGGCGGTTAGCTGCCCACCGTCCGCATGGATGCCTGCTGCCACTTGTGAGATGAGATGCTGACCACGCGCGGCCCTGCTGCTCCTGCTTGCAGCTGGAGGTGTCAGCCACAGTGTCAGACTCATCATCGTAGGAGCCGTGGCGTTTGCTTTTGCCACTGGCTTTCTGTTGTCGGTCGTCAACATTGCAAAGCGCATCTTCTGGAACCTGGAAGGTGCGTGCGTCCCTGATGGCTAGTCTGCCTGGTCAGAACCTGCCTCCAGGCAGCCTTTCGCTGCACCACTGCCAGGGGGAAGCATGCCCTGGGCGGTGGGCTCAGCAGCAGTCTTTCACCCTGCCCTGCGTGCAGAATTTGGGGAACTGCACTATGAGCAGCTGCCGGAGGAAGACAGGAAGGGCTTCGGTCTGTTTGCCTGGCTGACAAAGCTCAGGTTCCACGGAGAGGTGATGCGCCAACAGGGGCGTGGTCTGACCTCTTCTGCGGGCTCCAGCGCTCAAGCGCATCCCTGATGGCGCATGCCATCTCGCCAATGCCACTGGTTGGCACAAGTTCCGCTGCTGCTGACACAATACTTGCAACCCTCGTTGCTGTGCTGCAGTGGAAGAGCGGGGTAGAGGACAAGCCCCAGCAGATGATCGTCGCAGAGCCTGCACGCACACAGTACTACATTGCCACAGGTAGGTGCAGCTGCAGCCCACACAGCTGGGCACTACCCAACACTGTCAATGCCAGGCCCACTGCAGGCCCCTCGTCATCACACACAGGCACCGGTCCATGGCAGCAGGGCCATATGCCATGCCTGCCTGAATGCCCGTCATCTCTGTCCTTCATTGGGCTCTGCAGGCGCTGACCCGCTGATGCTGCTGCGCCTGCTGGGGCGAAAGCGGACCCTGCAGAAATCTACCAGCGACCGCCGGCGCCAGGAGGCTGATGGAAACAGGCACATACTCAAGGAGTCAACCAGCCACCAGAGCCTGCTCAGCAGCCGCTCCGAGTCTGGTGCTAGGCTGGACAGGCAACTGTCTGCTGCAAACCCCAGACAGCAGCATGAGCCGGCTGCGTGGCGGCAGCTGCAGCAGCAGGATCGGCCAAGCCCAGCATCCCAGCTGCGCTATGCCGCTGGCAGCGGCCGCAAGGCGGCAGTGCGGCGCACCACGAGTTTCAGCAAGCAGCAGCGCGCGGGTGCCGTGCTGCTGCGCCGCCGCACAGGCAGCCAGGCAGGCAGCAGGGATGGCAGCACGCCCACTGCGGGGCGCCTGCTCAGTGAGGAGGTGGAGGTGCACCTGGTCATCGGCGACAGCAAGGACGACGGCAAGGGCGCTGAGGAGCAGCAGGCTGCCTCGCAGGCAGCAAAGATCTGGAGCAAGGAGGCAGAAGAGGTGTGTGCTGTGGGCAGGCGGGGTGGGGCGGGGGGCAGGGGTGCGGGTCGGAGACCTGCGTGCTGCTAGCACCGGCTGCTGCTGTTGACTTTGCTGCAGTACTGGCCAGCTGCTTGTGATCCTTGGCGGTGCCTCGTCGCTGGTGATGGCGCAACGCCTGTCCCTGCAGGAGGCTGAGCTGCAGCGCTTGAGCGTGGAGGTGTCGGAGCGGCTGGGGGACATCTTCCAGGACTTCAGGGGGCACTCGCCATGGACGGCAGCCTTCAAGTGAGCAGTGGCTGGGGCTGGTCTGTCCGTGCAGTGCGGCCACCGCGCAAGCTCAGGGCCACGCCTGCAGCACCGGCCTGCACGTGTTGCACGATCTGTGATGGCATGCCTGGTGCCCTGCGCAGGACCTTTGAGATGCTGTACCGGACCTCCGTGGCATTTGCAGTGGGTGCGTGGGAATGCCTTGTGCTGCACGCACCCGCCTCCTCAGCCCTTATGCATGTCACCTGCATCACACGAGGGGGGGGGGGGGGGGGGGGGGGGGGGGGGGGGGGGGGGGGGGGGGGGGGGGGC
>Ga0315908_10002248_pt1 | contig 14204 bp, 5 predicted proteins | sample LakEriMetagenome_12_FD_203520 | JGI IMG/M metagenome (GOLD analysis project Ga0315908, IMG submission 203520) | Freshwater fungal communities from buoy surface, Lake Erie, Ohio, United States - Buoy 4 MA124 | ecosystem: Environmental > Aquatic > Freshwater > Lake > Lake biofilm | place: USA...
ATTAAATATTATGCTGAAATTTTTTCCTTTATTACTAAAATTATGATTTAGTTAAAATATTTAATATTTGCGATGTCTTACAAGAATCTGATTTTTTTTGAGTATATTAAACAGGAATATGCTCTTCGAAAATCTTTCAGTTTATTTTTATACTTTTATTTTTTAATTATTTCATTTTAAATAATATATTTTTTCATAATCTGTTATTTATCTTAATGTTATACATAATATATTATTTCTAAATTATTTTAATTATATTAAATTATTAATGATATTAATGAATCACAATCATATTATTTTTAGTAATTATTTTCTAAAAAATGAATTTTATAAAATGCAAATATGATAATAATAATAAAAATAGATTAATACAAATTTTATAAATAATTAATAAAGTAGATAAAAATAAATATCACTTTGTTGAATATGTTTAACTTTATAAGATTTAGGAAGATGTTTCTTTGAGTTTATTATAAGAATTATTATAAAGAGTAATGTTATTGTTAATAAAGAGCCCTTTAGATTTCTGCTATTCTTTTATATATAATAATAGCTCGAGACTGCTTGGCCTTTAGTTTTCAAAAGGGATGATTAAGACTTTAATGATATAATTGACAAACTATGAATAAAGTTAATTTAAACGATTGACATAATTTTCAACGACCTAAATATTGACATTAAAATTATGAAAATCAAAAAAGTTGTCAATAACTTACAAATTACCAATTTAGAGCAAGATAAGTCCCAAAATATAAAGCTGAGTTTTTTCCTCATTATGAGAAGGCAACTATTTTTTCAAATAAAGACCTAAAAATAATGATTAAAAATGAAATACTTTCAAGCTGGGCAGGAGAAACTAAGAGCTGAGTTTTATTTTAAGAATTATGATTAAGATTAATTAAAGTGTCATAAACTTTCTTTGTATGTCTTTTCTTAGGAATATTATGTAAAACTTTGATATGACCATTAGAATCAAAGAGTATGTTTTAAAGATTAAGTTCATTCTGAATCTGTTTGTCCTTATAGGTTTATATAACTTATAGCAGACTAAATATGATATAAAGAAATTCGCCCTCATTGAAGTAGTAACCAGTCTGACTACGAGATTGCATTTAATCGAGGATATTATGTTGGAAATACTCATAAGCACAATCAACAAGAAACACCTCTTGACAGTATTGCATTTCTTATTTAGAACTCACATAAACCAATTTTACTAACAATTCATCCTATTTCATCTTCTATTCATATAAATTATGATATATATATTCTTAATTATCAGCCATACATGCAATTTGATAAAATGCTATTTTATTTCCTTACTTCTTTTCTTTGTAGATAGTTGTCTTCCCATATATCTCACACTCCAACTTTCCCACCTCTGAGTAATCTTAAAGCATTGCCACTGAGTTCTGGATCCCCATTATTAATATAATTAAATTATTATTTTATATTTTTATTATAATTATATCATCATAATCATCATATTTTCTCATTCACACTTGACAATCGAGACAGTTTTGTTGTTTTTGGTGTTATCTTTTTTTCAAAAATAAAATTGTTGTCTTCATTGTTCTTAGTTGACAAGTTATGATGAGTAAAATGATTAAAATTACTTTAATTGTACTCTATATCTTCACAATGAATCACTTAGTTAGGCCTCATATTCATATTATTATTACTATAAGTATCAATATTATTATTATTGTAGTCGTATCCTAATATATTATTATTATTTTTAACATTATCTTGATGTTCTTCTTGATAATCATCTTCCTCTTCCTCTTCCTCTTCGTCCTCTTCCTCTTCTTCTTCTTCTTCTCCTCCAGCCTATTGCTAATCAAATTGTTGTTAATCATCATCGTTGTCTGAAATCTGAATTTAGTTAATACGTTCTCCATACATTGCAAAAATAGGATTATCCTATTGTTAAATATATAAATTATTTTTGAACTGTTCATCATAATTGCTATCATTAATCTTTATATTAGCTTGTAACTCTAGTTCATGCTTCTCATTTTCCTGTTATGTTTTTTTAATCTTTTATTGCAATTAATATTACTGATAAAACTACTAATAAAGCTGCTCCATTTATTCTTCCTGCTTCTAATTCTCCAATTATATCAGTTACTTGCTTTCACTTAATTTCTTATAGTTTATCTATCTATTCCTTCGCCTCTTTATCTTTTCCTTCTCTTCCATAAGTTGTTTCATCTGAATAATATCTTAATCCTTCACTATTTAATTTTGTAATATATCCATCAATATTTATTATTATTATATCATTATCTCTTTCTCTCTCCTCCTTTTCATTTTTATCTTTTATTTCTTATTTTCCTTATCTTGTGCTATAGCTTATTTTTACTTATTTTTGTTTTCAATGTTTTTTTTCTTTTTAAGTTCTTTTAACTTTACTATTTATTAATTCATCTATTGTTTTTTCCTCACTGTATAAATGACAGCAACTAAAATAATAATGAAAACAGCAATAGAAACAGCTCCAATAATATAAAAAATAGTTGTAGAATTATTGATTGTTATAAAATTATTAATATTAACTTCTTAATAATTGATTTGATCATCAGTAGATGAACTTTGACAATAGAATAATAAATTAAGTCCATTGTTAGTATTATTGAATTCAATAAGTTAAATAGGTTAATTATTAAGCTGACATTAAATATTGGTAAGGATAGATTATTGAGTATTGATATTAGTGGAAGTGATAAGAAGAGAGGAAAGCTGAATGAAATGAGAAGTAATGGAATATACTCCATAGTTGAGAACGAGATAAAGATTATTATTATTTAGTGTAATAGAAGTAAGATGGAAGAGGTTTAATGATGAATAGATGTAATTATTATTAAGGGTTATCATTTGATAAGAGTTAGAAGATGGATTGGTTAGATTGAATACTTACATCATTATAGAGTATATACCATTTTATTTCTAAATCCATCCCACTGCCAGAGTATTCAAATCAACTAATCTACAACTCATTTGTTATATTGTTACACTCTATTATAATACGTACAGAGTTGTTTAGTTATTCTTTACTTATTATATTTCACTAAACATGCTCATTATTATAGAGTTTACTTGATTGTTGTCAGTCTTCACATAAATCAGTATGTTTTAATTATTCTTTGTTATTATTATTGGTTGCACCTAGTTATTTGTATTGTTTAATACTATGAAGTTGTTTAATTATCCACTCAAGTCAAATTGATTTATTGTGAAAGGAGTTGCAATGGACAAGAATGCTGAATTAATAAGGTAGCTTTAATAACTATTTAATTGAGATTGTTATATATTAGGCAATTAAGTTAAACTCATAAACTAGTCTGATATGAAGTATTAAACATACTGTCCACTTATTATTCTATCATTAATATATCATCAATGTAATAATATCATATCATATTTTCATATTATATATAAATAATTAATACGCTTGAGTGAGACAGAAAGTATTCTAATTAGATATTAGAGAAGAACCTTGAGTGAAAGAATACTGAATAGTATCAAGCAATTGCTATCCATTCGAAATGTAAGTGAGAGTTTGAGGAGATTTCTGAAATCCCAAGAAGCGAACACTTTTAGAGTTAAAAGTGTATTTTAAAATAAGTGTGTTTGTTGAATATTAGTAAACAATGTCAAAATTCTATTTCTGTATATCTTAAATACGCATCTGCAAACTGTTCTGATTGCTCATGCTTATTTAATAATCCACATTTATTATCTCTTTAATCAATATTAAAATTTATAATATTAAACATCCTCTCCCCATTCACTCTATTTTATTATTTATTTATTACTTTTAGTTTAAATTTTATTCAAATCTTATATTTATTTACTATTAACTATATGAAATTATAATTTTTACAACTATAATTTATACTATTAAGTATTATAACTTATATTCTTATTAATATTATTATATAAAAATGGCATTCGTATTTGAAGAAAAAAGACATATTTTAGATCATGCCAAACAAATGAATTCAGTTGGTCCTGGATATTATGAAAACAGTGCAATTGATATTAAAAAAGTTTTTTATGTAAACAATAATTATAAAAATACGAGTTAATTTATGCCTAAATAAAACATTAATAAAAGAAGAAATAAAAGCATGGATTAAAAAGAAAAATCTATGACTAGTCCAGGACCTGGACATTATTAAATTAAAGGAGGTTATTTATTATCTATAAATTAAATAAATAGAATTTGAACAAAAAACATAAAATGAGTTCATAAATTACATGTCATAAAACAATAACTCTTATTAATTTATCTCGAACAGCAAAAAAACTTAAGATTTAATTTAAAACAAAGAAGTTCCAGGTCCAGGAAGTTATGAACTATCAGTCAATATAAGCAAAAATATAAATCGAAGAAAAAGCAAGAATATTCCTTAAGGATTAAAAATAATATAAGAAATAATAAAAAAACAGGAGAATGTGCCTTCAATACCTTTTACTTAAAAGCAAAATGAATTTTTAGGATATGAAATTGATAATAACAACAATATAAAGAAATTATTTAAAGAAAAAAGTGAAGATTAAGGATTAGGACCTGGGAGTTATTAGATAAAACAGAATGAGTTAATGTTTGAGAAAAAAAAAGGAGTGCAGTTTAGTTCATTAAAAGTAATAAAAATAAATAATAAAAGGCAGAAAGAAAAATGCATGAGTCTAAAGATGATAAGTTAGGACCAGGTCAATACAGTGTTGAAAGTACTGAAACAAGTGTGTTTAAAATGAAGTCTAATAGTGTTTTCAGTTCAAAAACAGGAAGGTTTGAACATCAAAATGCCAAGGATAAACAATAAAAAAAAATAGATTTGCTTTATAAAGTTGCAAAGTTACAGAACATTGATTTTATTAAATAAAGGGTTGACTTGAACAAACTTAGTGAAAATAATTATGAAGAGTTGGTCGATAAGGTTGAAGAGTTAGTTGAGTTTATTGAAGATACCATTCCAGGACCAGGATATTATGATGTTAAGAGGGAATTCGAAAATGTTAAACCTAAAGGAATTAATATCAAGCATAATCATAGGGATTTTAAGAAGTATCATTATTATCATCATTATTATTATTATTCTTACTATTATTATTATTATTATTATCATTTTTAATATTATTATCATTATTATATCATTAATATTATTATATATATCATTATTATCCTAATTATTATAATTATCATTAAAATCATTATTATTATCATTATTGTTATAATAATTATAATTAAATGAATTGCTAGGTTTGAGTTAAAAAACATGAATAATATATAAGTTGGTCCTGGAAGCTATAATCCTTAAAAAATAGAGAAAAAGAATTTCAATTTAGGATAAGTAGGATTCTAAAGCACAGAAATAAGGAAAGAATAAATTCAAGACAATCCAGGTCCAGGTAAATATGATGTAAAAGGATTATCAATAAAAGATAATGTAATTAACAACATATTAAAATCAAAACTAAACACTTAATTCGGTTATAATGAGAAAAGGTTTGACAATAAACAGAAAGTGAAGATGGAACTTGAAAAGCAGCATTTGGGACCAGGAATGTATGAAGTTGAGAAGAAGAAGAAGAAGAGAATTTATGATGACTCTGAAATGAGTTATTACTTTAAATCTTAGATTCCAAAGGCAAATGGAGTATTAGTGTAAAACAAAAGTAATATTGAATAACCATGTGTGGGTTAATACAATTTAAACTATTTTGATATCAAGACTGAATAAGACAAAGCTACAATTAAGTAGTTGATTAAATAGAATAAAGTGCCTTTCTTTTCTAATCAGAATAGATTTGATCCAATTTCTTCTATTTCCAAAGTGGATTAGGAGTACAAGGACTAGCTGATTGATGATTAAATCATAAAGAATAATCTTATTGAAAAGCAACATCAAATCATGAAAAATAGAGTAGATAAAAATAAGTGCAGGAGCTTTTTGTCTAATTAGCCTCGTTTTAACTATTCTATTCATGAAGATTAAGATCAAACACCTCCTCCTGTAATCCAGTCCAATTGGATTAAAGATACTTACAATGTAAAGTTCAAAAAATTTAATCTTAACTGAATTTACAATTCATTCTTATAATTTAAATATTGTCATTATATTCATAATCGTTTTCACACTTATAAATAATATTATTATTATTATTATTATTCTCATTTATTAAATTATATATCTAAATAATAATTAATTAATATATTTAATGAGTATTATTAAATCGCTTACATCTATACCATAATTTAGTATTTCAAATATTTTTTAAATAATCTAATGAAAACTAAATTTATTTTGAAATAAAAGAAGATAATTTGAAAGAATTATTTATTAATATTTTAATAATATTTAATATAATTGATGTACTTTTAATACAAATTAGAGTAAAAGATACATGAAGTTTAATAAATTAAAGTAAAATAAATAATTTTGGCTAACTATATCAAAATTTTAATAATAATTAAAATTAAAATGTAGAAGGAATAGGTTATGGATTATACACTTTTACTTAACTTATTCAAATAATTGGGGATAAAAGGAGTTAATAGTAAAAATTAATAAAAATTAAAAAATATCTAAATTTTAATTTTGGATTTTTTAAAATCAAGAAGTTAAATACTATAAAAAAATAATGATTTATTATCAAAAGAATAATAAAATTATAAATAAATACAATAAGATATATATAAGAATAAAATAAGAATTATTAAAATAAATAAATAATATATTTTCATGTTTTAAAATAAATTTTAAAATAATAATAATTAAAGTTTGATTCAATTATTATAAATGAATAAGCCTCATTTTTATCAAAATAAAAATCAAATATATACTTGTTAATAAAAAAATTTATAATATTAATAATATAATTAAAAAGAATAATAATAATATTAAAATGAAATATATATTAAAATATAATAAAGTAAAATAAAAATTTGATTTGGTTTAATTTTTATAAAAGTATAAAAAAATTTTAGAATAAATAATGATAATTTAAGAATAAAAATATATTTTATATCAAAAAAATAAAATATAATAATTTGGATTTAAAATTTACTCATTAATTTAATTGAATAAGATTAATTAGAGGATTAAAAAATATTAATAAATTATTGATATTAAACGTTTTTTAATTTTTATTTATTAAAACTATCTGTTTATTTTTTATTGTAATTTTATATTATTAGTAATTATTTCAAATATTTTTAAAATGAATTACATATTAATTTCTCAAGATCATTATATTTATTTTATTATTTAAATCATTTTTTTTATTATTTACTTTAAATTCTATATCTTTCTAATTATTTTATTAATTAAGTTTATTTTAGTCAATTATTTTCTTATAAATTTTTTCAATTACCATATTTTAATTTTTCTAATAGTTTTATTTTAATTTATTAATTGATTTTTGTTGTATGTTTATAATCTATCTATCAAAAGATTATCAAATCCTAAATTAAGACTTATTTTTCTAATAATAAATATATTTTTATTAATTATATTTATAAATTTTATTTATTATATGTTTAAACTAATATTAATTTTATAAAATTTATTTATTTAATATAGTAAAAAATAATAAATATTAAAAAGATAATAAATATTGTTTTAATATAGATATAATGATGAGTCATTTAAGTAAATTGAGATAAGTTAAGAAGAATTTTATTTTAAAACTATAAAACAATAGTTTTTCGTTCTAACAATATTAAGAAAAGTAAAACAAAAATTTAATAGAGTATGTTTAAAATTAGATAGATTTTAATGATAAAAGTATTCGAGTAATGTAAGAAGAAGAATTTAGAGAATAAATGTAAAGAATGATGAAAATGGAGAAAATTAGAGAAGAGCGATTATAAAATTAAGAGAGCTTATATATAGAATACCAAATTAATAGTTAAATTCCAATAAAAAGTATAATTCAGAGTTACTTAAAATAATCAAAAGAATTTGGATTTGATTAAGAATAATTGATAATATGTCTATGTTAAATAAGTAAAAGAATAAAAATGAACAAAGAGTATGGATTAAACCTTTTAGATATATCAGGAAACGATATAAAGATAGACGCTAGTTTCAAAGAAATAATAGAAGAAATAAAATACAGTTGTAAAAAGGGAGTGTACCAGAATGCAGATTAACTGGCTAGAGTGTGTAAACATTTGATGGAAATAGATTTTAAGGACAACAAACTAATAGAAATAATGATAGAGAGAGTTTAGGAAATGTTGGATAAGAGGATGATTGATGAAGAGTTCAAAGAAAGAGAACAATACTTCCAACCTCATAAAGAGTTGTACTATACAGATTAGAATAAGGTCAGTGCATTATTGAGGGAAGAAAGGTTTAGGGTTCATCTCATAAACTATCTTTCCAATAATTTCTACCTATAATCTTATTAGAGAGAGTCAAAAATTTAGGAAGAAAACTATCAGGACAACATTGCTGCTTAGCTCTATGAATTGCATTAAATGCATGATAGAAGTCTCAAGCTCCTTATCGACTCTATTCTCTCTATAAGATATTAGTATTATAAAATGTATCTTTATAAAAATCAGTTCAAAGACAATGATCCTGATTTCTATGTCCAATTCCAAGCAATTCAGGAAACACTTTATCTTAATTCAATCATTTCTCTAGATGAGCTTAAGTTGCCATATACAATTTAAAACACTTCTGCAGAGGATGTTGTTTACTTGATTACTTAGTTTATGGACAAATATCAAATTCAGTTTACTAATTATGATTCACTAACATAGGATAAACACATAATTAATAAATAAAACTAGATTCAACACGTATTCTTCAAAAAATATTATTATATATTAATATTACTATATATGAATAAAATAAAAGGACCTAAATGAACTATTCAGAATGAATACAGAGATAGATTGGATTAAATTAAGTGTATGCATTCAAAGTTTAAGTTAACTATCAAATTCATTAAGTAAAGAAGTGATAGGCGAAGATTATATTGATACATCTTATTTAAAGGGTGTAGAAAGTGAACAAGTACAAGATTCATCTTTAACAATTTCGCATGTTATGATAAAATAGTTCTTGATGAAAAATTTTGAATAGATAGAATAATATTTTGGAAATATGCCTATAATTAATCAACTATACTTAGTGAATGCATATCAATTATGCGAATTGCATGAATAGAGTGAAAGTCTGTTGAAGATAAGCAATACTAAAGAACTATTAGAAGGAATAGAGAATTATAATTGTGAAGAATTACATTTGTTGTTGTCAACTTACTGTTCACAAACAAATAGAGTGTTAAAATTAGAGAAAAAGTTTTTGGAATGCATTGAAAAATGTCTATGGAAATTTGATTCATTGATGTATTTCAATACTGATCTATTAATGATAATAGCAATTGCTCATGAATATAATTAAGATTTTTCTCTAAAGTCCCTAATGAATTCCTTAGCAGAAAAATTGAGAAGGAATTTGGAGAGACTCAACAATTTCCAATCTCTAACTTATGATGAAATTTATCATTTTTTAATAGTGCAAGTTATGTTAGAAAGTAATTTAATAGAGAATGAATTATTAACAGAGCAGATAAAGAAGATTAGTTAACCTCTTCCGATAGATCCTACGATAAATAAGTTTAAGAGCATTCTTAATTCAAACAAATATTAATAACTGAATCGAATGCATTGTAGTAGTAGATTGAATGCATTGGTTCCTGATTTCTTCCTTAATAACTGTCTGATTTACATTACCACTTGTCCTAATATTAAGATAATTGAGCAAGTGAGGAACAGATGTATAATGCAATTACATCCAAACTGTAGTGTCAAACATCTAAACTATCTTGACCTTCTTCATGTTGATTCAAACCACCATTCTATTACTTATAAGCACTCTTAGGAACTGCATTAAGTATTGATGGAGTGGGGATTCAGCAAGCAAGTTAATCTCAATATCTAGAAAATGTTATCCCTTGTACCCAGTTTTCCCTCTCGCTTCTAATCATATCTTCTTAATTAGTTATAGAGTTACATCAAGTTAAGAGACTAAAATGATCATCAGATCATCCTTACTCTAAAATATTACAATTTTAATAAGATGAGGCTCATTCTCTATCACTTGGATTAACTCAACTTCCCTTCTCTCTCTTAAATTATTAGAGATGAATTGGACATATTGAATTAAGAATAGAAAAGTTTTGGAAAGGTAGATACAAGCTTGTTACATAAGAACAATTGGATTGGAAAGAGGCTTACTGCAGAAACTGCCATAAATTCAGGCAAGGTAGAGGATAGAGTAATAAAGGGAAGTTTCCTTTATGATAAAAGGGAAACTGAGTATCCATCATGGTAGAAGGTATTAGATTAATTAGATGAGGACAATCGAGGTGTTGTTCAGAATGAATCTTAGAAAACCATGTTAAAGCATCAGAACTTTACCATCACATCCTTACCTTTCAATCCAAGAACTATACTATAAAACATATAGTTTAACATCAATACTAATATAACTACTTAAAAACTTAATTTAGCTAAAGATCTCAAGTTCATTTAAAGTCTTAACAATATGAAACATCAGATTCGAAAAGAATTTTCTCTCAAATAGATCACAAATTTAGTGATAGACTTAGATTTTATATAAGATATTGCCGAACTCTATTTATAAGAAAATATTAATAACAACGATGATAATAATGATAAAGTGGCAGGGTAAGTAGTGTATAGATCGATTCAAGAGTATATTAAGAATGAGTAATATTTGGAAAAAGGAGAATGGGTGTAAGATAAGTTGAGAAATTATTTTACAATGGAGGCTTATAATAAGGAAAAGATTAATTCTTTGATTTAGTTTAAACAAAACCACTTTTAAAGACTGTTCAAAAAGGATCCTAGCTAGGCAAAAGATTTCGAAGCCAAAATGAATAGACATCTTTTAAAAAGTTTAAGAATCAATCAAAACTCTGATAATCTCCAAAATACATTCAGTTTTAACTCGAAAAAGTATTTTGATGTGAATTACAATCTGGAAAAACTATTTGCCAATACAAAGGCTGGAGAGTTTACATCTTAATTTGACAAAAATTTATTAGAAGAGGATGAAGTAGATTAATTAATAAATAAAAGAATAGAATGTGAATAGAATTTCGTGAAAATGAGAATTTTGCTTAAGATGGAGAACTCAGTTACTCTTACAGAAGTGGAAAAAAAGTTTTATGAAATATGGAAAGAAAAGTGTGAAAAGAATTAAGAGTTTAAAAAAATAAGAAGTAATATAATTATTAAGGATTTGAGTAAAAAGGATAAGAAGATTCTGGAATAGTTTAGATACAGTTAGTTTGAAAAGTTCAAAGAATATCAAGTAAGTGACATTCTTTTGGAGATGCAGAACATGTTCGTGTTATCCTTTGTAAAAGAGAAGGAGCTGGAGTTCAAGAGGGAATATCTTCTCACTCATTACAATATCGATGTAAAGGTATTCATCGACAATCAATAGGATAATCTCAATCTTATCCAGCTAAGGAAACATTATGAGTAACTTTATTATCAATCTCAGTCCTTATCTTAATCAGACATCAAGTTATTGGTAGATATCATGACTGTTAACAAGGATGAAACATCATATGACAGAGCCAATCTCAATTTTAATCAGTAACTTCTAACTTAACATCTCAACATTTTTAATCAAAATCACAACAGGCTCAATCTTATTGAGTTATTTATTGAAACCAGAGAAACTGAAATCGTATTCCAAAGTATTATTACAATATATTTTATATGAATAATCATCATCATATCAATATTATACCGTTATTATAATATCATATCAATTTAATATCAATATAATAGCATTATTAAATAAACATCATAGCAATATAATATAAATATCATATTTTTTATTTTATTATTAATTTAAAATTATTATTTGTAAAAGAATTGGAATACGAGAAATTTAAATATGATAAAATTTAAAAAGAATCTAATGAATAATGGTTGGATATTTTTAATACAGATTATATAAATACTTCTCCTTAATAAATGCATTCATTTACTAATGGAATTATTGAAAGAATTAGATTATTATCAGTAGGAGATTAATTTTAAGAAGAGCTATAATCAATTATAAAACTAATGATTAATCATCCATAATATAGTTAATTAGATAAAGAAAACTTGTTTGCATTTTTACAAAAGTTTAAAATAAAATTGCAATACAATAGCTTTGAATTACTTGACCTAGCTAAAAACAATAAATATTCTAATAGTAGTTATTAAATCTGATTTAATTGTTTTATATTATTTATAATATTTAATTTATTATAGATTTAAAATAATAAATGCAAATATATTAGATTATAATAAATCAAATAGCATTAAACATCTAAATTTCTTCTTCTGATTCTCTTATATGAATAGATTATTAATGGTTATCATCATCTTCTTATTATTATTATTATTCTTCATCTTCTTCTTATTCTTATTCTTCGTCTTATTCTTCATTTTCTTCATCTTGTTCGTCTTCATTCTCTTGCTCATCTTGTTCTTAGTCTTGTTATTTTAATTGTTGATTTTTTGACTTGAAAAATAATGGCTGATTAGCATTGTAAATTAGAACACAATTAAGACATAGATGATAATTACAATCATGTTAAGAACATTTGAATCCTTACTAATAAATAGATTAATCATCAATCATACCTGAAAAACATTTGAATGATAAAAACTACCCTTCACATTTAAATTTTCCTTCCTAGCAAGGTGAAATCTTAATCAGATGATGAGGGTGGACAGTAACATTTGTTTTATTATCTTAACTTATTATAGTCCAAAAAACACACATTTTGCAGTAATTTCTATTACAATTATTACACTAAAAATGGGTCCAGTGATTTTGTATTTAATTTTCGTTACACAAAAAACAATTTAATTTTTTTTGGATATTTTTAGCACATAAAATTCTTTGATTTAAATCTTGAGAACTACATTATATGCAAGTAAAATCTAATTATTATTTATATTTATTAGTGTTGTAAATATTCATATTTCTAATTCTCTATTTTTCTTTCAATTATTGCACTTTCTTTTATAGATTTTCCAAACATTTGTGCTCTTATTCCTATTTGGAATTAGGATAATAAATTGCATCACATTTTTCACATTTTTTATCTAAGTATTAACAAATCTTTTCATGTTCTTATCTATCATTACCGTAATAATATTCATCACATTTATCAAATTTACATTTCAATTTTGAGAATTTACATTGTTAAATATGCTTTATTGCTTCTTCATATTTTGATTTTTCATTACAATATTATTTATTTTTGCATTCAAACTCTATAGATTTTAAATCATTCATTGCAAATCTATGCATTTATAAGAATTCTGTTCCTTTACAATCTAAAATCTAACACTTTTAAATATCTAGTTTTAACAAACAATCGTTACAATAAGTTTGTTAACAGTTTTAACATTCTTATGGATTAAAAACAATATTTTAACATATTTAACAATCAAAATAACTATAAATCTATTTATATCTTAATATTTGATTTTTATTTAATTTCAAATTATTTTAATATGAATCCTCCATTATTATTAATATGTGTAATGAAAATTATATTAATAAAATAAGTGTAATTTACAAACATATCTAGATTAAATTATATAAATAAAAATATCTTAATAAATAATGGGAATCTGTAATCCAAGCAAAGAGTTAATTAAAAGTGATTAGATGGAGAAATAAAATAATAAAAATATGATACAATAACAAATAATTGGAAACGATTATAATTTTGAGGTTGAGTAAAATTTTGATAATAAGAAATAGAATAATCATTAAAAAAAAGATCAATCTGAAAAAAAAACAATGATTTTAACTAATTAAGAAGATTAAAAATTTATTTAATCAGTTAAAGACTCCAAAAATAATGAATAAACTAAAGAAAGATCGGTATCAATATAGAACTAATTATAAGATTAAAGAGAACATTAAGAGAAAAACTAGCCATTAGTTTTACTTGATTAGTAATACGAATAAAATATTATTAATGAATAATCATAAAATGAACAATAAGAATAAAAAATCAAATAAGAATAAGAAGAATAAAAAATCAAATAAGAATAAGAAGAATAAAAAATCAAATAAGAATAAGAAGAATAAAAAATCAAATAAGAATAAGAAGAATAAAGAATC
>Ga0315908_10002250_pt1 | contig 14193 bp, 12 predicted proteins | sample LakEriMetagenome_12_FD_203520 | JGI IMG/M metagenome (GOLD analysis project Ga0315908, IMG submission 203520) | Freshwater fungal communities from buoy surface, Lake Erie, Ohio, United States - Buoy 4 MA124 | ecosystem: Environmental > Aquatic > Freshwater > Lake > Lake biofilm | place: USA...
GGTGGTGATCGAATTGAACTCTCTGAGTAAAAGCCAAAACATGGCAGGGTGGAGAGTCGGCATGTTAATTGCTGCCGAAGACAGAATCAATGAAATACTTAGGTTCAAATCCAACATGGACAGTGGTATGTTTTTACCAGTCCAACTAGCAGCTGCAAAAGCATTAAGTCTAGACGAAAGTTGGTATGAATCCGTGAATAAAATATATACAGCACGTCGCGAAAAAGTATTCGAATTATTAGATGTTTTAAAATGTGCTTATTCAAAACAACAAGTTGGAATGTTTGTTTGGGCAAAAATTCCGGCCACATTCAAAGACGGTTATGCGTTAAGTGATAAAGTGCTTTACGAAGCCAATGTATTTATCACCCCAGGAGGCATTTTTGGTTCTGCTGGTAACAATTATATCCGTATGAGTTTGTGTGGGTCTTTAGACAAATTTAGTGAAGCAATTAAAAGAATTGAAGCATGCGTTTAACAGTGATTGGTATTGGATTAATTGGTGGCTCAATGGCCATGACCCTAAAGCAAAAAGGCTTTGTGGAGCATGTGATTGGAGTAGACAATAATCCTATGCACCAAGATCAAGCATTGCGATTAGGTATTGTTGATGAAATAATGACTTTAGAAGAAGCCATTCTTCACTCAGATCTAATTGTGATTGCAACGCCAATCAATGTTGCAGAAAAATTGCTTCCAACTATTTTAACTTTAATAGACAAGCAGGTTGTATTTGATGTAGGGTCTACTAAGGAAAGTATTGTACAAATCGCAAACGGGCATTCCAATAAAGGAAGATTCGTTCCGACTCACCCAATGTGGGGAACTGAATTTAGTGGTCCAGAAGCAGCTCAACAAGATGCGTTTAAAGAAAAGGCAACTGTCATTTGTAATAAAGAACAAATTGACCAAGATGCTTTGACATTAGTAGAGCAAGTGTATGAGCAATTAGGGATGCATATAGTATACATGGATTCAATCAAGCACGACATCCATGTGGCTTACGTTAGCCATATATCGCATATCACTTCTTTTGCATTGGCAAATACCGTGTTAGAGAAGGAGAAAGAGTCTGATGCTATTTTTGAGTTAGCAAGTGGTGGTTTTGAGAGCACAGTGCGTTTGGCAAAGTCCAATGCTGCAATGTGGGTTCCCATCTTTATGCAAAACAAGGAAAATGTATTAGACGTGCTAAATGAGCATATCAGTCAATTGAAAAAATTTAAGTCATGTCTTGAGAAAGAGAATAGTGACTACTTATTGGATTTGATTGAAAATGCCAATGGAATTAAAAGAATTTTAAAATAAAATTCTTAATCAAAGAAAATTAAAAAATTAAAAATGAAGAAGACGGAAGAGATACAAGTAACAAATGAATTGATAGAAGCAGTAAAAACAAAAAAGACTTTTGCTGAAATCGGAATCAATGAACAATTGGTTAAGTCAGTGACTGAATTAGGCTACACCCACGCAACAGAAATTCAAGAGCGTGCGATTCCAGTATTAATTAGTGGAACAAAAGATTTTATTGGACTAGCACAAACAGGAACAGGTAAAACTGCTGCATTTGGTTTACCATTATTACAATTAATTAAAACAGCAGATAGATTTCCTCAAGCCTTAGTGGTTTGCCCAACAAGAGAATTGTGTATGCAGATTATGAACGAGTTGAACTTGTTCAAAAAACATGTACCAGGTTTACAAGTTTTAGCAGTGTATGGTGGAACATCTATCAGCATGCAAATAAGAGACCTTAAAAGAGGTGTACAAATTATTGTAGCAACACCGGGTCGTTTGATTGATTTGATCGAAAGAAAAGCAATCAATTTAGAGCAAATTGAATACGTGGTATTGGATGAGGCAGATGAAATGTTGAACATGGGATTCCAAGAAGACATTGAATTTATCTTAAAGAATACGCCAAATAGAGAAAGTATTTGGTTATTCAGTGCAACGATGCCGGCTGAAATTAAAAAAGTAAGTAAGCGTTACATGAAAGAGCCTGTGGAAGTAACAATTGGTAAAGTGAATGCAACAAATAAGAGCATCGATCACCAATACTATGTCACCTCAGCGCAATATCGTTATGAGACTTTGAAAAGAATCATCGACTTCAATCCAGGTATCTACGGTATCATATTTACACGTACCAAAGCAGATGCACAAGATGTATCCGCTCGTTTAACTCGCGAAGGGTATGATATTGATGCTATCCACGGTGACTTAACTCAACAACAACGTGATAGAGTGATGGGTCAATTTAGAGATAAGACATTACAATTATTAATTGCTACAGATGTCGCAGCTCGTGGTATCGATGTAAAAGGCATCACGCACGTCATCAATTTTGAATTACCAGATGATGTTGAAGTCTACACGCACCGAAGTGGTCGTACTGGTCGTGCCGGTAGCCAAGGGGTTTGTATTTCAATTGTGCATGCAAGAGAAACGTATAGATTACGTCAGATAGAAAATATCAATAAGAGTACTTTTCATAAATTAGATATCCCTAGTGGTAAAGATGTTTGTAGAAAACAATTCTTTCATGTAATGGATAAGTTAATGTCAACTGATGTAAGTCATGGTGATTATGAAACTTATGTGCCTATGTTAGCAGAGAAATTTGCAGATATGTCTAAAGAGGAAATTTTAACAAGAGTAGCTGCATTAGAATTCAATCGTTTCTTAGCGTATTATGAAAATGCGGCAGATTTAAATTTAAGAGCTCCAGAAAAGAATGGTCGTAGAGAACCAATGCAACAACAAGACCGTAACCGTGATAGAGGTCGTCAAGAATTTTCAGGTGGTGATAGAGGAGGTCGTGAAGATCGTGGTGGAAGAAGCCAATCAAGAGGAACCGCAGGTGTTACACGTTTGTTCGTGAACCTTGGTACTAAAGATGGTTTTTATAAAGCAAGTTTTTTACAATTCATTTTAGACATGAGTGATTTAAAGAAGGATGTCCTAGGCAGAATTGATATGAGAGATATGAATAGCTGGATTGAAATTGAAGCAAGCTCTGCAAAGAAAATGATTAGCGCTTTAGATGGTAAAAATTATAAGGGTCGTCGTATTCGCATGAATGATGCAGATAGCGGTGGTCAAAGGGGCAATAACGAAGGATAATATTTAACAGCTCAAAAATTAAAATTGGTTAACATGGGAATTTTATCAAAGAAAACACCATTGATCATATCCGGTCCTTGCAGTGCAGAAACAGAAGAACAAGTGATGCAAACTGCTAGGCGATTGGCTGCTACGGGTAAGGTAGATATTTTGCGTGCAGGTATCTGGAAGCCAAGAACAAGACCTGGTAGCTTTGAAGGTATTGGTACAAAAGGTTTGCCTTGGTTGCAACAAGCAAAAAAGGAAACTGGGTTACCAGTGGCCATAGAAGTTGCTACGGGTAAACAGGTGGAAGATGCCTTGCATTTTGATGTGGATGTACTTTGGATTGGCGCAAGAACCACTGTGAATCCTTTTAGTGTGCAAGAAATAGCAGATGCATTAAGAGGTGTTAAAATTCCTGTCTTAATTAAAAATCCATTGAACCCAGATTTAGAATTATGGGTGGGTGGAATGGAACGTATTGCTAAAGCTGGAATTGAGGAACTTGGACTCATTCATAGAGGATTTAGTTCCTATGGCAACACTGAATTCCGTAACGCACCTATGTGGCATTTGGCCATTGAGATGAAGCGTCGTTTTCCTGGTATTCCAATGATCAATGACCCGTCTCATATTTGTGGTCGTCGTGATATTTTGCAAGCAGTAGCACAACAAGCGATTGACCTAGATTTTGATGGTTTAATCATTGAATCACATATCGATCCGGACAATGCATGGAGTGATGCGAAACAACAAATTACGCCGGAAGTATTGAATGAAATGTTGGAGGCGATTCGTTGGAGAAAAGAAAATATTGCCTCTGAAGAGTTTCATACAGCTTTAGAAAAATTACGTCAACAAATCAATCAATTAGATGATGAGTTGTTAGAAGTTTTAGCGACACGTATGAAAGTAGCACAAAAAATAGGGGAATATAAAAAGAACAATGACATTACCATCCTACAAACCAATCGTTGGAATGAAATTTTAAATAGAGCAGTTGCAAAAGGGAATAAAATGGGATTGAGTGACGACTTTATTACCAAGTACATGGACGCGGTACATATGGAAAGTATTCAACAACAAAATAAAATTATGAATAGCTAAAATTGATTGGTATCCACAGCAATTTTGGTATTGTAAATAAATTGTTATGAAAAATTGGAAAGTAAAATTTACAAATAGCACAGTTGAATTTGTATTAGATGGCAAATTTGCAACGATTTCAAAATTAGTTGACAAATCAAATGCGATTTATATTACAGACGAGCATGTGTATGCTTTACATCAAGAAAAATTTAAAGGTAAACCTACTATTGTGATGCCAGCTGGAGAAGTACACAAGCAGCAAGCAACAGCAGATTTTATCGTAGAAGCATTAATCAACTTTGGTGCCAATAGACAGTCGGTTTTGGTTGGCGTTGGTGGAGGTGTCCTAACAGATATGGTTGGTTATGTAGCTGGCGTATTTATGCGCGGCGTTCAATTTGGGTTTGTTCCAACCACTTTACTAGCCATGGTGGACGCATCTATTGGTGGTAAAAACGGAATTGATGTGGGCGTCTATAAAAATATGGTAGGCTTGATTCGTCAGCCCGCTTTTATTGTCTATGACCACAGTTTCTTGGTGACATTGCCAAGTTATCAATGGGAGAATGGTTTTGCCGAAATCATCAAACATGCTGCCATTAAAGATCTAAGTATGCTGAAGGAATTAAATCAACATGATTTAGCCTTTTATCAAAAGAATAAAAAAGCCTTAGCTGCTTTGATTCAAAAAAATGTAGAAATAAAAGTGAAAGTGGTACAGAAAGATGAGTTTGAACAAGGAGATCGTAAGTTGTTGAACTTTGGACATACTTTAGGGCACGCGATTGAAAATGAACATGCTTTATTACATGGTCATGCAATTAGTATTGGGATGGTCTATGCTGCAAAAATTTCACAAGTCTTATTAGGTTTTGCCGGAACGGGTTTATTGGTAGAGACACTCAAAAAATATGGCTTACCTACTGCCATGCATTTTGATATTGATGCAGCAATGGAAGTCATGCAAAAAGATAAAAAGAAAGCCAATGCAGGTATGCAATATGTGCTTTTAAGTAAAATTGGAAAGGGTGTTTATGAAACCATTCCAATGAAAACTTTACAAAAATTGATTAAACTGTATTCTTAAAATGCGCGCAACAGTTCATCCAAATAAGCTAACAGGGGAGCAGGTTGCACCAGCTAGTAAAAGTAGTATGCAACGAGCATGTGCTGCAGCATTGCTTCATTGGGGTACGACTCGAATTTTTAATCCTGGTCATTCCAATGATGATCTTGCAGCAATAGATGTGATACAAAAATTAGGTGCTGTTGTTATATTAGAAGATGCATCGAACGAAAAAATAAGTACAAAGACAATGCTTGTTCATTCAGATGGCGTGAAGCCAACAGGCACATCAATGAATTGTGGTGAAAGTGGATTAGGTATTAGGATGTTTACACCCATTGCCGCTTTAAGTGATCAAGCAATCACTATTAACGGAACGGGTAGTTTATTAAAAAGGCCGATGCATTTTTTTGATACTATTTTCCCAGATTTAGGTATTGAAATACAATCTCAATCAGGTTTTTTGCCTATCCAAATTAAAGGTCCATTAAAGCCTACAACTATTGAGGTAGATGGCTCTTTGAGTTCTCAGTTTTTAACTGGCTTGTTGATGGCATACGCAGCTTCTGATGCAACCAATGCAGTGATTCATGTGCATAATTTAAAAAGTAAACCTTATATAGATTTGACTTTATCTGTATTAAATGCCTTTGGATGGAACGTGCAACATCAAGATTATACACGTTTTGAATTTTTAGCGCATCCACCTTTAGCGGCACATATCGACTATTCTGTTGAAGGTGATTGGAGTGGTGCTGCATTTTTATTAGTTGCAGGTGCTATAGCGGGTACAATCACAGTGAAAGGCTTACAAATGGATTCAACCCAGGCCGATAAAGCAGTGATGCAGGCATTGAAAGCTGCCGGTGCAAATATTGAGATAGTGGAAGATGCAATCATAATTGGCCCTGCAATAGATAGTGCTGGTATAGGTACTCAACTTAAAGCATTTGAATTTGATGCAACAGATTGTCCAGACTTATTTCCTCCATTAGTGGCCCTTGCATCCGTATGCGAAGGTGTCACAATCCTTCACGGGGTAAGTCGATTAGCATATAAAGAAAGTGACAGAGGGATTAGCTTGCAATCTGAATTTGCTAAATTAGGAATCAAAATAGAATTAGATCAGGATAAGATGATGGTCTATGGCGGAACAGGCATTCATGGAGCAGAAGTATTTTCTCAACACGATCACCGCATTGCGATGGCTTGTGCAGTGGCTGCATTGTGCGCAGACGGCCCAATTACAATCACTGATGCAGAAGCCATCAATAAATCCTACACCGATTTCTTTATCCATCTGCAGCATCTCGGTGCAAAAGTGCATTTAGATAAAATTGCTTAACTTGTATACACTTTAAAATACATACATGAATAGTTTTGGTACCTTATTTAAAGTTCAAATTTTTGGCGAATCACATGGTGAATGTGTTGGCGTTTTAATAGACGGATGTCCAGCTGGGTTGGCGCTACAACAAGCAGATTTTGTAGAAGACATGGAGCGAAGAAAAGGCGGAAAACAAAAAGGCACTACACCTAGACAAGAGGATGATATACCTTTTTTTAAAACGGGTGTTTTTAATGATACCACCACTGGTGTGCCACTCATGTTATTTTTTGAAAATAATAATACAAGAAGTGGTGATTATGAAAAACAAAGAGCCGTTCCAAGACCAGGACATGCTGATTTTACAGCACATCAAAAATTTGGCGGCTTTGAAGATTATAGAGGCGGAGGACATTTTAGTGGCAGGTTAACAGCAGGCTTAGTTGGAGCTGGTGTGGTTGCAAAAAAACTTTTAAAAGACATTCAAATTCAAGCATCAATATTAAGTATTGGCGGAGAAACAGATTTAGAAAAAGGGTTACAAAATGCGATTGATCAAAAAGACAGCGTGGGCGGTATTGTAGAATGTGTGGTGAAGGGCTTGCCAATTGGACTGGGAGAACACTTCTTTAATTCAGTGGAGTCTTTAATCAGCCATGCGGTTTTTGCAATTCCAGCAATTAGAGGTATTGAATTTGGTACAGGCTTTGCTGCGGCAAACATGTTTGGTTTGGAGCACAATGATGCCATCATGGATGCAACAGGAAAAACAAAAACAAATCACGCAGGTGGTGTGGTGGGTGGATATACCAATGGCAATGACCTAGTGTTTAGAATTGCGGTAAAACCAACTTCTTCAACACCTAAGTTGCAAAACACTTGGAATTGGGAAACCAATGAACAAGAAGACTTTTCGGTAAAAGGCAGGCATGATTTATGCATTGCATTAAGAGTGCCGGTAGTTCTGGAAGCGGTAACGGCGATCGTCATTGCAGATTTAATGTTGATGGATCAACGAATACCAAAAATTATTCAATCAATTAAATGAGAAAAAAATGGAAAGCGAATTTATATATCATGTGACTTCAAGTAAAGAATGGGAAGAGGCTCAATTAAAACAGAGCTATTTGCCTATAGATTTTGCAAAGGATGGTTTTATACATTGCTCAATCGAAAAACAAATTAAAGGCGTGCTTGAAAGGTTTTATCAAGGACAAACCGGCTTAGTAAAATTAAAAATAGAAAAAGCCAAAGTACAAAGGCCAGTGTTATATGAATTGGCGGAAGACTTGAATGAATTGTTTCCTCATATTTATGGTCCATTGAATTTGGACAGCGTGGTTGCTGTCATACCAATTTAGTCATTTGATTTATTTTAAACGAGGACCTATGAAAAAATACAAGATTCAGTTGATGGTTTTCGCTTATTTTCTACTGTCATGTTTGCCTATTTACGCTCAGCAAGTGAACTCCAACACGCTTACTACAAAAAACTATTTAGACAGTGTCAATATCAAAAGGTATAAATATAAAATTGATACGAATAGAATTAAAATCGAGATCAATCATATCGTAGGCATTTCGAGTTTTTATAACAGAAAAATTGATGGTTTAAAAACTTCAACGGGGGAACGTTTTTACAATAACAAATACACCGCAGCTTGCAATTTATTCAAATTGAATACAATAGTCAGGGTCACCAATTTACGTAACGGGAAGACTGTTATGGTAAGGATTAATGACCGTATGCACCCCAATATGTTAAGAAAGGGAAGGGTAATAGATTTAAGTCAATCTGCAGCTAAACAGTTGGCTTTCAAATCAAAAGGACTAGTAAAAGTATCGGTAGACGCCATTGGCTATTCCAAAAACAACCCAAAAAAGGACGAAAAATAGACCTTTAAATAATTTCGTAATTCCCAATTATGGTCTAAATTTGTGAGACATTTAACAATTAATAAATATGAAGAAATTATTATTTTCTCTAATCGCTATGGGTTTAATGATTGCTGCTCAGGCTCAAACAAGCATGGGTGGTAAGAAGACAAGATCCATTGCAATAAGATTCAATGCTTTAGATTTTGGAACTGCTGAGCGCGTTCAAAATGGTTCAATAGGATCTGTTTTAAATGCAAAGCAATGGGGACAATACGCATCTACAACTAAATCATTTGGTGTCAACTATACAAGTCAATATACAGACCAAGTGGATATCTTCGCTAATTTTGATTTAGGAATTGCACGCAAACCTTTGTATGCACCAAATGCATTAAGAAGATCAAATGAAGATCTTTTGACTTCTGTTGAGTCTGGTGTAAATATCAAGATGTTCAAAGGGGATTTTATAGTTAATCCATATGTAACTGCTGGTTTAGGTGTTCGAGCTTTTGCTTTTAGGGACTATAGTGCATACGCACCAGTTGGTTTAGGATTACAGATTAAGACTTGTAAAGGTTCAAATTTGAACATTACATCTACTTACTCAACTAAAATGTCTAAATCTTTTGTACCTTCTTACAATTATGGAGTTAGTTATAGCTTCTTGTTGAATTAAAAAATAAATATGTCTAAAAAAGTAATTGGGCTAACCCTTATTTTATTTGCTTCCTTGTTAAGCAATGCACAAGATCAAAAAGTAAATAAAAATAAACCAGCTTCGATTGCTTTAAAAGCATCTATACTGAATTTCAAGCAAACCCCTCTAACAGAGGGGTTAACTGTTTCTACACCCGCTTTAGGTGTTCAGTTCTTCAGAGGATTAGCGCCTAAATTGGATGCGGTAGTGAATCTAGATGTTAGTTCATTAAAATATCCTTACTACGTTTCTTTAAAACAGCCAAAAACAACTACTAACTCAATGTATGCTGCGATTGACACGCGTGTTCATATCAAGTTAGCGACTGATGATAAAGCATTGGTTCCTTATGCTATTCTAGGTCTTGGACTAGCAAAAGATGCGACTAAATTTACAGGGTATGCACCTATGGGTTTAGGTCTTCAATTTAAAGCCAAACAAGGATCATTTTTTAATGTATTTGCGACTCATAATGCAGAGGCTTCTAAGTTGACTAAAATGCATCAAAATTATGGTGTTAGTTATTCTTTCCCTTTAAAATTGAAAGAGAAAAAAGCTATTGCTTTACCTGAAGCACCAGTTCAAGCAGACCAAGATGATGATGGCGTATCCAATGATAAAGACGATTGTCCCGAAAGAAGTGGCTTGTTAAAATACAAGGGTTGTCCTGTGCCAGATGAAGACGGGGATGGCATCAATGATGAAAACGATCAATGTCCAAATGCAGAAGGTACGGTAAAATACAGAGGTTGTCCGGTACCAGACACCGATAAAGACGGGATTCCAGATGATCAAGACAAGTGTCCAACAGTCGCTGGTGTAGCACGTTACAACGGATGTGGAATACCAGACTCGGATAAAGATGGCGTTAATGATGAAGTGGATCAATGCCCTAACGTACCTGGTATTGCTGGAAACAATGGTTGTGAGGATTTACAACCTAAGCTAAATGCAATTGCGGCTGCATTAAAATTTGAAACCGGTAAAGTTAATATTGCACCTAAATCATTACAAGGTTTAGATACATTGGTGCAAATCATGACACAGTATCCAAATACAAGTTTAACTATTATTGGCCATACTGATAATACAGGTACACAAAAAATCAATGATCGTTTATCTTTATTAAGAGCTAAAAAAGTACAAACCTATTTAGTCAAAAAAGGCCTTGCTATCAATAGAACCACCTTAGTTGGATTGGCCGATACCCAACCGATTGCAAGCAATGCAACTAAAGAGGGCAGAGCACAAAATAGAAGAGCCGATTTGACTATAAAATATGAATAGCGCGCTCTAGTACGATCCCGAATTTTTCTTGTACTGACTGAATGATTGCTTCGGAAAAATCCAAGATGGTCCTTCCTTTTGTTGCACCATAATTTACAATCACCAATACTTGTTTTTTATAACAGCCAACTAAATCGTTGGTGTCAGTTTTCCATCCGCAAGCTTCAACAAGCCATCCAGCAGCAATCTTATACGCATCGTCATAAATAGGATAGGCCATTAAGGAAGGAAATTGAAGTATCAGTTGATTGTACTGATTCGTTGTAATCATTGGATTTTTAAAAAAGCTTCCTGCATTGGCCAGTTTTTTTGGATCAGGCCATTGATTAGACCTTATATAAATAACCGCATTTGCGATAGATTCCACACTTGGATTGCTGATACCTCTTGCATGTAATACCGATTTTATTGCCCCATAATCTGTTCTTAATAAAGGCTGCTTTGATAATTTAAAATCAACTGCATATACAATGTACCTATTCGCTTCTCTGCTGAAAATACTAGCCTTATAATCAAATGCACATTCAATTTGAGGGATTGTCACCCATTCATTTTTTAAAGTATCATATGCATCTACACTTACGATATGCTCACCAACTTCAACACCATAAGCGCCAATATTTTGTATAGGTGCAGCTCCAACCGAACCCGGAATTAAACTTAAGTTTTCAAGTCCACCCCAAGATTTTTGCACACAATAACTTACAAAATGTGACCAGTTTTCACCAGCGCCAACTTTGAGTATAACCTCCGAGGAGGTTTCTTGTAGTTTTTGGATACCGGTGAAATCCATTCTAATGATTAATCCATTGTATTGTTTGGTAAATAAAATATTCGTTCCAAATCCTACTATCAAATAAGGTTGGTGATTTTTAATCGCCCAATCAATGGATTCAATCAAATCTGCTTTTGTTGAAACGGTCGTAAAAAAACTAGCAATTTCTTCGCAAGCAAAACTATGATATGCTGTTAAGGCTATATTTTTTTGAAGCTTCATTTAATTGGGGTCGATATCTATGATGATCTGAACAGATTTGTACCTTGGGTGTACCGCAATCAATTGGATAAAATGTAGTAATTGTTTTTTAGCAATTTGTAATTGCTGCGGCTGTTTAGTTATTTTAACACAAAGCTCCCAAATATATTTATTCCTGATTCTATTGATAATGGGTTGAGCTGGCCCCATAACTGTTTTTTGAATGGAGGCATCCAAAGATTTCAAAAAATGATTTGCAGCTTCTTCCGCTATATGATTCTCTTTGTGTTTAAAAAGAATACTCATTAACCTGCTAAAAGGGGGATAGGCAAAGTGCTTTCTGTTATTTATCTCAAAGTCATAAAAAGCAACATAGTCGTGTTCTTTCACAAAGCCAACTACTGGATGATTGGTCTGGCTTAGTTGCACGATCACTTTGCCTTGATCATTTTTTCGACCTGCTCTTCCGCTTACTTGCTCCATCATTTGGAACGCCCTTTCATTGACTCTGTATTGATTAAAATTGAGTAAACTATCCGCATCCACAATGCCAACTAAATCTACATGTTCAAAGTCTAACCCTTTTACAACCATTTGAGTACCCACTAAAACATCAATTTCTCTTCTTTCAAATTGCTGGATTAAATGATCGTGTTCATTTTTCCCTTTAATATTATCTAGGTCCATTCTAGCAATCCTGAGATGAGGTAAAGCCAAAGCTAATTTTTCTTCAATTTGTTCGGTACCAAAACTCTTTTGCTTAAAACTTTGTTTGCCACAAGCTTCACAGGTATGTACCACAGGATAAGCTGTACCACAATAATGACAAGACAATACATTTTTTCCTTTATGTAAAGTTAAACTCACATCACATTGTTTACAATGCGGTATCCAACCACAGGTTTCACAAATCATATAAGGGGCATAACCTCTTTTATTTTGAAATAAAATAACTTGTTTATTTTTTGCAACAGTTGCTTTAATCGCTTCTAATAATTGAGGTGTTAATATAGCAGACTGTTCATTTTGTTTTTTTGTATCCACTATTTCCATTTGGGGCAATGCACCATCGCTAAATCTTTCCTTCAAGTGATAATATCCAAACTTATTTTGCATGGCATTGTAATAAGTTTCGATAGAAGGCGTCGCAGAACCCAATACCACTTTAGCACCCAACTGATTGGCATAGTATATTGCCGTATCTCTCGCTTGATATCTTGGAGCAGGATCCTGCTGTTTATAGGAAGCATCATGTTCCTCGTCAATAATGACTAAGGATAAATTTTTATAGGGAAGAAATAAGGCAGACCTAGCTCCTAATACTATTTTAATTTCGCCAGACTTAACTTTATTCCAAATTTCAACCCTTTCGTTGGGATTGAATTTAGAATGGTAAATAGCAATTTTGCCTCCAAAATATTGTTTAAGACGACGGATCATTTGAGCAGTTAATGCAATTTCTGGAAGCATATACAATGCTTGTTGATTGGACTGAATGGTATGCTCTATCAATGCAGCATAAATCTGCGTTTTACCACTTCCAGTCACACCATGCAACAGATTGACCGAATGTGTTTTCATTTGCTCAACCATGGAATCATATGCCAGTTGTTGTGCTGCAGACAAGTGGTGCAAGTTGGTATTACCCAAACTTTCATCCACTGCCAAGCGATCAATTTTTCTTTTCTCAACTACTAGAATGTTTTTATCAATTAATGCTTTTAATTGTGCGTGAGCAGCACCTGATTTTTCAATCAATGCCTTTTGTTGCACCTGTCCTTCTGTTTTTTGTAAATGCAAGAATGCAAGTAAGAGGGCTAATTGTTTTGGAGCCCTAGTCCAATCATTTAACAATTGCTCTAAGGCCGCTTCTGAATGATAATCAGGATGTAAATGCAGCAAATTTTCAACTTTGATTGTATACTTATCATGCATTGTTTCTTCTACCGAACAAATCCCTCTTTGGATGAGTTTGTTGATGACAGGATAAACGGATTTTTTATCTAGTAACTTTTGTATTTCTATTAAGCTAAGTTGTTTTTTTATTTGCAAAGCTTCTGAAACAATATATTCAGCATCACTCAACTGATGACCATCTACAGCTGCTCCTTCGTTTAAAATAAAAATACTTTCACTTGATATTTTTAGATGGCTTGGAACTGCAGCCTGCATCACTTCACCTTCGGTACACATATAATAACCAGCCATCCATTCCCAAAGTGCCAATTGAGCTGGATATACAATTGGTTCGTCATCTAAAACACCTAGTATAGGTTTTGGATTAAATCCAGCTGGTTTTTCAGAGAGGATATGTTTTATAATTCCGGCATAACGCTTATTCGCACCCAGCATAACTTCTACACGCATACCTATCATTACACCCTCGGCCAACTCTGTGGGAATGGCCCATGTATAGTTTTTAGGCAGGGCTAATGGTATGATGATTTCGGCGTACATATTGGGCTACAAAAATACATTAAGAAGCTGGATAGTGGCGATATCTTCTTAATCCATCATCCATCATTTGGTGCACTTGTTGCTTTAATATTTCAAGATCCTCAAGTGTGTAATTGTCTACATATACAGTCGGTAAATAGACGACGCGACAGATGCCTGGGCAAAGGGTAAAGATGCTACTAAAGTGCATTCTATCGACTGAATCAACCATTAAAACAGGTTGAATTGGAACCTGCATCTCAATTGCTAATTTAAACGCCCCATTGTAAAAATCTTTCAATGGTTTTTCATCGGTCATACTAAAAGTA
>Ga0315908_10002251_pt1 | contig 14192 bp, 4 predicted proteins | sample LakEriMetagenome_12_FD_203520 | JGI IMG/M metagenome (GOLD analysis project Ga0315908, IMG submission 203520) | Freshwater fungal communities from buoy surface, Lake Erie, Ohio, United States - Buoy 4 MA124 | ecosystem: Environmental > Aquatic > Freshwater > Lake > Lake biofilm | place: USA...
AATTTGTCGCCTTGGGGTTCTGCTACTTTCAATAGTTTACCTGATTTTACCAAGAAATAATTAATTCTTGAAAGGGAAGTGCATGGAGTAATTATATTATATATTTATCATCATCATAATAGTATTTTATCTTTATTATTTTATTATTTATTTTATGTTAAAAATTAATTTTTTTTAATTATTTTTTAGAGTATATAATTGAGCTAGATAGAAACTGAAAGATTACTTGCGTTTTTAGTAGAAGAAGAATTAAAGAAAAGAAAAAGTAGAGGAGAATACAAACAATCGTTCGCTTCTATATGTCATTATTTTGGATATTAAGGAAGAAGTGGAATGCCATCAATATTTGATTGTCAATTAGGAACTGCTTATGGATTCACTGCAGGAATTTTAATCGAAAATAATTTGACAGGATATTCAGTTACTGGTAGAGGATTATAGTCAGAATTTGAAAAATGGCATTTGGGAGGAATTCCTTTAATAAATTTCATAAAAGTAAAGGATTGCTCTTCTTATGGAAATGACATGCCTATTGTACCGTCTAATGATGTTTAATTATAATCTAGTAATGCTTTCAACTCTCTAGTTAGTTAAAGAGATGATTGGAAAATAACTGATTGTTATGCCAACTCTGGACCCACTTAATTCTATGGATCTAAAGCAAAAAATACTTGTCTCACTATTCAGTTGCAATTCTAAAATTATTAAAATCAGCTCCATCAAGTCTAACAACTAACCAAATTCATTTAGCAATCTGCAAAGTTTGGAGTCCATGAAGATTTACTTAATATCATTATCAATAATCTTCATAATCTTAAAAATACTATCCATATTGTAGAGAAAAATCTATTATGATCCTATTCATATTATTATTTTTTTCAATATTATCATTTAAATTATTATTATTATAACCATTAAAATTATCATTATTATTATTATTATAATTATTACGATTTTTATCAATATTATAATTTAATATTAAAATTTAATTAAAAAATGTTTTTAGGATTGTTAATAATGATAATTGGATTTCTGTTTTCAGGAATTCACAAAATAGAAGAAGGATTTGTTGGAGTGTATTATTACAAAGGAATATTGCAAAAAAAGTTATCATATCCTGGTTACAACTTTATGATTCCTTTGATAACAAAAGTAGAATCAGTGTAAGTAACAGTTCAGACTGATCAAGTAACAGAAATACCTTGTGGAACATCAGGAGGAGTTATAATTTACTTTGATAAGATTGAAGTAGTAAATCAGTTAAGTGAAAAATATGTTTATGATGTTGTTAAAAATTATTCAGTCGATTATGATAAAATATGGATTTATGATAAAATTCATCATGAAATCAATTAATTTTGCAGCACTCATACTCTTCATGAAGTTTTTATTGAAAAATTTGATTCTCTAGATGAAAGCTTATAGGAAATTCTTCAAAATCATCTTAAAACATGGATTCCCGGGGTTAAAATCCTTAGCATTAGAGTTACAAAACCTAGAATTCCTGATAAGATTAAATAATATTTTGAACTAATGGAAAATGAAAAGAACAAGTATTTAATTGAAGTTGAAAAATAAAAGACTCTAATTTAATAAGAATAAACATCTCAAAGAAAATAACTTATTCAAGCTTAATCGGATTTGGAAATCACCAAAATCAATGTTGATAAAAAAATATAGGAAATATAAAGTCAAATTGAAATTTCTAAAATTGATAATGAAATTTATCTTTAGTAGTGTATCATATAATTTTAATTTTATAGAAAAAACATAGACTGATTTAGAGTTTCAAAAGAATATGACTAGTATTTAGAATGAGCAAATGAAGTTTAGTGAGAATTATTTGAAATATAAAGCTATTGATGCTTTGACTACAAATTTAGAGTTAGTTTTAGGTCCTTAAATTCCAAATATTAATGTGAATTAACACAAGTGATCAATATTATAATGTAATAAATATAGTTAAGAATTTATAAAAATAATTAATAATAAATATCAATTAATCCTATCTTTATCCTCATCATTTTCATCAAACTTTATATTGAATCTGAGACAAGATGATTAAGTGTTATTAAACTCAGTCACATATAGAACGTTATTTTTGGTCCTATAATAAATGAATAAATGATGAATATGAATGAATAATAAATAATAAGATTTGTTAATTACTTAGAAAAAGTCATTCCTGTGATTTAAGGAGAAAGCAATACTTCAATATCTTTAAGAATGGAACCATTAGGATGAACGATAGAAATAACTCCATCTCTAGCTAAGTGTTAAAATTCATATCTAGCTACAAATATATAATCATTCTAATGAATAGCAATACTAGTTGGTCCTAACCTACCAGAAAACTAAACAAAAGTGGAAAAATAGAAAGGACCCTATTCACTTGTCTATACAAATCTCAACAATCTATTCTGACAAGTCTCACTAACATACAGCACCTATAAGTAATATAAGTAAGATGATTTAAGATGAAGGTAATGATAATATAATGATGATATAAATATAAATACTTTTTCATCTTGAGATAGACATAAACCAGTAGGATAGGCGAGACAGTTGAGTGCAAGAGGTCTTATTATTTAGGCTACGAGATCAATCATGAATACACTTCCTTTATTATTTTCGATGGATGTCTCCCCCATAGGTCCACTATCGGTGAAATAGAGACAATTGTTAAGATCACTACATACAAGAGAGTGGGGACCTAATAAAGGTACACCTTCAAATTCCTTTACTAGTTCAGGAGTGTTCTACTCTTTCTCATCTGAATTCCTAGCTAATATAGCCTGATTAGCCAAATCTGCTAAAAATATGTTCTTTCGTTTGTCTATTGCCATTCCCGATAGTTATCCTCCAAAGTGAAATTCTGTCTTTAATTATCCGTCTTTGTATTTAAAAATGTCACCATTCTCTCCCACTAAGTATAATTCATCATCTATTTCTATTGGAGATTTAAAATTAATATTAAATTGACAAATTGTGTCATGCATTCCTGCTGTTGCCATTTATTATTTTTATTTAAATATAACTTATAATTTAATATTTTATACTCTTTTTTATTCTTATTATTATTATCATTATTAATATTATTAATATTATTATTATTATTATTTAAATGAAGAAATTTGAGATTCTAATTTTGATACTGTAACTAATTTAAATAAATAAGTGTTTCAATAAATATAATAGTAGAAATAAAATTAAAAATAAATAAAAGCACAATATTTAAAATAAAAGAAAAGAAATAAAGAATAAATATGAATAATACTGGGAGATATAAATCCCTTAGAAAGAATTAGAAGCATAATAGAAAAAAAACTTAGTGGCAGAATGAATATATTAATAAAATTCTTAAGGAAGAGATGAATAAGTGAATGAAGTAGATGAAATAAACTTATATGTAAAAGTAGAAGGATTAAATAAGAAATTATAATAAGTACACATGTATATGAATGAAGAGAATTTATATTATGTGGATAAAGAGTAATTAGGATATAGAGGAATAGAAGCTTCAATAGAATTGGGATTAATAAGATTAGAAGATATAAGTGGAGTAGAATCTATGAAATTGAGAATAGAAAATGATGAAAGAGAAGAACTTTATTGTTTTAATATTTATTAAATACAGTAATGGATTATGTGTCATCATAATTAATCTATTATTTAACAATGGAGAAACTAATTGATCAACAAAGTTTAACCAAGGTTTTAGAAGAAATAAGAAGAAGATTAGGATTGTTATAATGAATAAATTCATTTTAATTTTTAAGCATAAAATAATTGGAGATGCAATTGTTAAGTAGGATCATTTTAAAGTCCTATTAATATTATTACAAATTTACTTTAAAATCATATAAAATTACCATTAATTACTAGGTATATACCAACTTAATAAATATAATTACAAGTTATATCCAATTATAATTAAATAGTTGCTAATTTAGGAAAAATAACTTATAATTCTCAAGAATATTTTGCTTAGAAAATAAAATTAAAGTTTCCTAGTGAACATTATATTGATTATCAATAATTTGCTATGGAAATATAAATAGTTCATTAAAATTAATTAAATGATAAGCTTATATTGTCAGTTTTAATAGAAAATAACAATAACTTTAAAAATGCTGACTTTTTATTAGAAAAACTAAATTTTAATTAATGGAAGAATAATAATGTGGAATAATGTATTGATAGCTAAATAAATATTGATGATTACTTAAAATTGAGTGGGAAATCATTTTACTCTTATATAGGATCAGAGAGTGAACCTCCTTGCAAAGAGGGAGTGCAATGGATAATTCTATAAAATAAATTATCAATCAGTAATTCTTTATATAAAAGAATCAAGAATAGTGTATTAGGATTTAATTAAAGTAATAATAGAAATATTCAGCAAAATAAATATAAAGTAAAGGTAAGTCAATATTAAGAAAAATGTTCTTAAAAATTTGAAATGCCTGAATAAAAGAATCAAGAAAAGGTTTATGTTTAAGTTTAGCAAACTGTTCAACATTATGGAATATTAAATAAAGATCAGAAACTTGCTATTATTAATAATACTAGTTTAAATCTTAGTAATAATAATTAAATTCACTTTGAAATACTTAATCAGAATCAAATGCAGAAATCAAATCCATAAATAGCTGATAAACTTATTTTATAAATTTAGCAATATTAATTAAGCCATCAAAATAAAAAAAAATGATTTTATTTATTTAAATAAATAAAAGTTATTATTACTAGTTTATTTATTCTATACCAATACATAATGTAATTATGATTTTAATATATTGAACTAAAATCAATAAAAAATTTAAATTATTTCAAACTTTTAAAATTTTATTTAGATATTTTTATAAAATTATAATAAATTATATCAAATTAAAAAATAAAAATTAAATTAAAAATTTAGACAATTTAGTTTTTTTTATAATATTAATTATATTTGACAATAATTAAAAAATATTAAATTTTACTATTTAATTAATATTTTTATGAATAATCAAAATAAATTATTATTATAATAAATTCAAATATCTTTATTACATATAAGTAACAATCAAATAAATAATAGCAGAAATTTGATTAAAGATATAAATATAGAATAATTAAGAAAAAAAAAGTAATATAAATTCTTTCACAATAAAAATTTTTGCAATAACTTAAAATTGTACTTGATAATGAAGTAATTTTAAGTATTTAAAAAATATTTTTAAATAATTTTGAAAAGATTTAAATTTTTTTTCATTATATAAAAATATTTTTTTAAATATAAATTTTAAATTATAATTGTAAATAAAAAAATTTTTTTAATTAAACTATTTTATAAAAAATAAAATGTCCAAGGTTAGACTTGAACTAACGACCTTTATCAAACAAACGCAAGATATGCTCTTACCTACTAAGCTACTTGGACTTTTTATTATTAATCTATTTTATTATTTAATATATACTAACAAAAATATAAATAAATAAATATTTTATATAATATAAATAATAAATAATATCCATTTTTAAATTTATATTTTATTAATATCATCCTAAAACAATAGTATTAGAAAAATCAATAAAATTTTAAATATGCCTATTACTTGTATAAAATAATCATGTTCCTCCTAATTTCTCCATTGTATTTTTCATAAAAACTACTAATTTTCTATTTCTATCTCTTTAAACAATTTTTAAGGATTTATCCTTGTAATTCCAAAAAATGTCTAAACATTCTTTAAATGTTTATTATGAAGATATATAATGATATCCTCCAGATACTATATAATTGCTATAAAATTAAATTCTGTATTCTTAAAAATAATCATATACTCCTTAAATTTAATATCTTATATTTTCACCTAATCATAATTCCAATAAATTTTATTTAAAAATATCATTAATTTATTCTTTATATTATTCTTCTAATAAATAATCGTTAGTACCTTAAGATAAAGGCTAATTATATGCATATTATTATATAAAATCTTTTTTTGCAATACCAAAACTCAAAGTACCAGTATTTTAATATTCTTCCCAATAAATAGAAAATTTTATATTTTAAGTGAGATTTAAAAGATTAAATTTATTATGATCAGGAAATAAATCATATAGAATAAATTTTTATACAGTTAAATTAGAATAATAGGATTTTCCATCTTTTTATATAACATTGTATTTTGATGATAAATTTTTACAATAAATAAAACTTTATTAAACAAATAAATCTTTATCAATCTTTTTATATTTTTAAATATTATTTAAGTAAATATTTTAATTTATTTGATTATTTTATTAGTTAAATTTTTAAAATTCAAAATATTATATTTAAAATATTTATTAATATATTTTATGTTTTTTTTAATTATTTATATAATTTTTAAGATAAAATAAAAACTTAAAATACAAAAATTACTATAATAAATTTTTTAAAGTATCTTGAAATTTAAAATTATTCTTATTAATGAATAAGCAGAGTATTTAATTGATTTAATTAAATCTAATCAATTTTTTTAATTAATAAGATTTATATTGATTATAAGTAAATTCGATATTATTTGATATTTTTATAAAGATTTCTTAATAAAGTTTATACTAAAGATTTGTTTATTTTAATAAAGAAATTAAATTTTTTAATTATTTTTAATGATCTAATTTTTTGCATTAATTAATTATTTATTTGATTTTTATTAGATTTTGATTTTAATAATTAAAATTATATTTTTCTAATTTTTTTTAATATACTCATTTCCATTAATAAATAAGTTTTTTTATTTCTTAACTTGATTAATTTTAATTCTTTAATTTTTTCACATATCATTATAACTATTGATATATTTTCTTTAATTTTCTCATAAAGTATTTATTAATAATAAATCTTTTTTAATAAACTGAGTTTTTTATTCCAAATTAATTTAAAAATAATAAATTTTTAGGTTAAAATTATGTAAAAATATTCTATTTCATATTAATTATCCCTATTACAAATAAAACTTTTAATTTAATTTTGCATAATATTCATTTAAATTTTATATTAATATTAATATAAAATAAAATTATTTATTAAAAATATATATATAAGTGATATAAATAATATAACTTTATAATAAATTAAATTTAAAATATGCCTGATTCAGATAGTGATCAAGAATAAGTCATAGAGTTACCAAAACATAGAATTATTCAATAAGATATGACTCAAACAATGTTTTAAGAAATACTTCTGAGTAAAAATAAAAAAACATATAAAATATTTATAAATAATAACAAATAAAAATATATAAATTTAAAAGTATCTGATGGAACGTGTGATAAATTTTAGTATGACAAAGATATAGCAGTATCTATTTGTGAATAGATTCGATTGAAGGACTATGAAGGAGGAGAAGGAGAATGGCAATGTATTATAGGCAAACATTTTGCTGCTTCTTTGTAATTTGACAATAAATTTTTAGTCTTCTTCACATTAGTAAACAGGAACAAGTCATTCCTCATCTTTAAATCAGGTTGATTAATTTATTATTATTCATTATATTTATATTCAATTAAAAAATCCATAATATTTAATCAAAAATTTATATCAATCTTCAAGAACTTTTAATTTTTTTTTATTTGTTATTTTTGTGAACATTTAATCTTATAATAATTTTGGAGATTAATTGCTTTATTCTTTGTTTCCCTCCTCTTTAAAATTTATAGTATTTATTTTTTATTTCTAATTTTAATTTATGTCATTTTCCTCTTTCTCTAATGTAAAGCTTCCGCTTAAACAAGAATTTGATGAATTATTAGATAAGATTTTATTTTCTTTAGACTATTGAAGTTGTTATTATTATTTTTGTTGAATTTTTTTTAAAAGATGCATAATTATACTTATACTTTTAATAATATTTATAAAGTTCATATAAATATTGATAAAGTCTAATTATTAAATAATTAATATAATATTAAAAATAATAATGAATTAAAAACTAAAAGAACTTAACCAAATAATTAATTATAATAAAAACAATAATTAATATAAGTATAATTTTAAACCGATAACTGTAAATTAATGTATTAGTTTTAGTACTTCTAATTTAAAATAATAATAATAAATCTAATAAAAGAATATATAAGAATGTTAAAAAATTAATAATTAAACTATTGAATCTGATATAAGCAATTCTTAAATAAATATCCATAAATCTTATCCAAGAATTATGTCTGCAAATTTTTAAAAAATTAATAATAAATTAAAACATTTTAAAAATATAAAAGATTTTAATAACTTTTTTAACTAATAGGAAGATGAAATTCAATTAAAAATAGTTGAAAACTTATAGAATAAAAAAAAAATAAATATAAAAATTTAAAATGAAGATTTTAAGTTAAATAAAAGATATAACATAGTTAAGAATATTAAAAATATTCAGAATAAAGAAAACGATGATAAGGAAATCAGTTTTAATATATATAGATCTCCTTAAAATAAAAAAAATCAAAATTTGAATATTTCTTAAAGAAATTTATCTTAAATATACAATTGAAAATCTGATCTAGAAAAGCTATTATAAAATAAAAATAATAATAATAAAATTTTTATGACATAACATATAGAAAATGGTTAAATTAAATAAAATGACCAAATGTAAAAATTAAATAAAAAAATCATAAACAATTTAAATTTTCTAAGAAATAAATAAGACTGTAATAATAAAGGTCTAAATTAAAAATAAAATTATTAAGAATTATAGGATGAATAAAATAAAAAAATAATAAATATGTTGGACACTTCTGAAAATATAAATATTAATATTAATAGTGGCAGATAATGCAAACACAAAGGAATAAAAATACTTTTATAGGTATCATAGAAAATCATATCAGATTTAAATTTAGAATAAGATAGAAGTTTTAGTCATAATATTTAATAGATTATTGATAGCTTAAGTAAAATATTAAATAGTGATAAGTATACTAGAAATATTGTTGAAAATATTATTGAAATTTTAAAATTTATTGATTAATAAAAAAATAAATTTGATGAAAATTAATTAAAAAAATAGTTTAACATAGAAGATTTAAATTAAAAAATACTTGAAATAGAAAATTATAATAACAAAATAAAAGAGTAGAAAAAAATATAACAGCAATAAGTTTAATTTTTTAAAGATTAAAATAGAAAATAGAAGCTTAAAATTGTTGAATAATAAGAATAAATAATTTAAATTTAAAATTAGATTTAATAATAAATTTTAATTGATTAATAATAAGCAACATAGTTTGAAAAAGAAAAAGAACAATAAATTCAATAATTAGCAAATAAAGATTAATAAATAAAAGAATAATAAGAATAAATATATAATATTAATTAAAAATTATAAAATTTTATTAGTCAAAATAATAAAAATAAGTAAATATATAAGTATATATCTTAGAGAGGTAAAATGTAATTAAAATGATTTAGATTCTCAAGGTAATAAAGAAGAATATTAAAATTATTTAGATGAATTAAACTAATTGAATATTAAATTTGAGAAGCAAAAAGAAAGAGAAAAAAAGTTAATGAAATTATTATCAGCAATTATGGAAAAAGGAATAGATATAGAGTAGATTTATATTTAAGAAGTCATTTAAAAAAATAAAAATAATAATTAAAACTAAGATTAAAAGTAATATATAGTAAAAAATTAAAGCTGTGAATAGGAGAAATTAGAAGAAATTCCTGAGGAATAAGACGGTGAAACTGAAAGATCAATTAAAGAAAGCATTAATTAATTATATGATTCTTAAAAAAAGGTAATTTTAATTTTAGAATATTAAAATACTTTAATTATATATAGAATTATTATTAAACAGAACATGAATACAGTAATCATGAAAAAAATTAAATTTCTAACGGCTTTTGAATTACATTAAAAAAATATAATAAAAATTTATTTGATATTGTCAAATCAATATTTTTTTTTATTTTATTTGATTTAAATTTTTCTTTGTTGAGGAGATACATAATTAAAATGAGTCATATTATTTTTATATTAAGACTGACTTTTACTTACAAATAATTTGGCATGAGTTTTTAGAATTTCATCTGAATACTTTGAAATTTGATTCTTTTTATTGCTAATTCTTAAATCGCTATCTATTTTTTCTTTTTCCTTTTAAAGTTCAGCTTAAAATTTTTAAACTTCTGAGTAAATAAAGTCATTGTAATGCTATACAGCTACAATATATATTTTATATTACTTGCAGCAAATATCCTTTTTTCCTTTTTATCATTTTAAGTCTAGTAGAAATCATGCAATTTTAATAATGAATCCATATGGTCTAAGCTTACATTTTAAGCTAAATTAAAAGAATTTTCATCATTTTTATCTTTCATAATATTAGATGCTTTAAGATCATCTGACTAATTTAATTTAAAAGATGAGTGTTTAGAAGAATTATAAGATTCAAAACTTTCTTATTTTATTTATTCTTCTAACTTTTTTTTATTTAAAATTGGTAAAAATACCCTGTTTATTATATTAATTTGTTTTACTTAAATTTTTTTCGAATCTGATAAATTTTAGTCTTTTTCTAAAGAAAAAATAAAATTATATTAATAAATATACATTATTCTAGCTTTAAAATTTCTTTATTAAAATTTTATTTTTTTTACATATATGTCTTATCTTATTTTTTCATAAATTTTTTAAAATTAGAATTAATTTTTTCAGCTACAATCAAATCATCGTCTTTTTCTAGATTAACTCCTCTTAATAATTCATTATTTGCGAGCTAATTTTGAATATTTATTCTATCAGCTTAATTCATATTAACTTTAAATATTTCATTTAAATTATCTTCTTCTTTTTTATTAAAACTTTCTTTATTAATACCTTTTTCTTGAAAGGTGATTACCGTTGATCTCACTTTTTTTAAAGCATTATTAAGGTTTTATTATTGAAAAGCTTAAGATTTATCCACATAATCTTATAAATCTTATTACTTTTCTATAAGTTTTATTTAATCCATAAATCCCTCTTTAAAATCATCATCTAAATTTTAAGCATCCTATTATTTTTACCAATTTGAATATGAATTTAAATTTTATAGACACTCATTAAAACTATTTTCTTAGCTTTTTTTTTTTTCTCTAGTTTTTTATATTCTTAATTTTAGTAAATCCTTTTACACTTTTTTGTTTTTTAATGCTTTTATTTTACTTTCTATTTTATTCTAAGTATTCAATTATTCTTCTATCATTAATTCTTTTACTTTTATCATTTGCTTAATATGTTATTCTTAATAAAAATTATCTTATTTTATATTTAAAACTTGTCTATATTCTCTAAGCTTTTTAAAAAAATTAATATCATTTAGAATATTCAAAGCCTATATTTATTTTTTATTTGTTTTGAAACTTTTTATTTCTTTAAATTACTATTCAATTATAGCAGTTTTTTTTTAATGGTTAGATTTAAATATAATATTTTTAGAATATTTTTAAACTAATTATTAGATTTTATTACTTTATATAATTTTATCAGTTGATTAATTATGGATTGTTTTATCGTTAACATTTATATTCATCATTTTATATAATTATAATACTATTTTTTCAATAAATTAATTAAATTTATTAAATTTATATTAATATTTTTAATTAAAAATAATAAATGAATGATATTCTAAATTAAAATTAGTTATTACCTTATAATTTAGATGAATTTAAAATAAAAAAAAATAAAATATAAAAAACAAATAAAATGCAAAAATATTATAAAATTTTGTTTCTAATTAGTATTTTATTTTGTTTTTTAGGTATTATTATTCCTTACATTATTAATATATTTTTAAACTCTTTTTCTTTAAAAATGGTTTAAATGACTCCTGAAAATTAAAGCTTATGGTCTTTAGTGCCAGGATAAACTAATATGCTAATAAATAGAATCTATTATTTTTTTAATTTTACTAATAGTGACGGTATATATAAATTTATAAAACAATAAAAATAATTTTATTACTATAATAATATAGCTTTATTATTGTGTTATAATTATTTTATAATAATTTGATTTATATGTGATTTACAGAAATATTATATATTAATCAAAAATAATTATTTTTATCATTTTTAGAGTTTTTATTTAATGGAAGCATACCTGAGCTAGTAAAAGTAGGGCCATTTACTTATTAAGAGTATTAAAATTTCACAAATATAAATTATAATGAATAAAAAACAGAAATAACTTATAATTTTTGGAATTATATGTAGAAACTGGATGCTTGGGATGATAAATAGAAGAAAATTTAAATGCTAAATATGTTTCCTTTGGTTGCTTTTAGTCAAATAAAAGAGGCTCCTAAATATATGATAGTGATATAAGCCTTAGGAAATTTAATAATTTAATTAGAAAATTAAACTATTATTTAAGGAATTTCTCAAGGAATATATATGACCTAACTAAATACAGATTTTAAAAAAATAAGTTATTTAAAAAGTAATTTTATTATTATTAATAATGAAGATATAAAAGAAGAGAAATCAAAGTAAATAATAATAAATGATGACGAAATGGGATTAATGAATCCAGTATCATTTTAAAATTGGATATAAGGAAGTAAAGAATACTTTAATAATAATAAAACTATTAAGGAAAAAGGATTAGAGTTAAAAAAACACTTCCGATTATCTGATTTGGAACTTGTAAAGACTTTTGAAGAAATAATGAAAGATAGTGAGCTAATAGAAAAAACTATAAAATAAGTATATTGTTAATAAGAAGTTAAATGTTCTGATAAATATCTAGGTGCTTATCAATGGAGTTAGTCTGGAATAACACTGAATTCTCCAATTGGTCCTAAATATCCTTCTATTGTATTCCTGAATAGTTCTGCTCAAGGTTATCCAGAATTACATTATTTTTATAATGAGAAATTCTTAAAGGGATTAAATTTGGAAGAGTATGAAAGATATAAGGAAATGTAATTTGATATAAGATGGGCGATAAATCTATTAAAACATAATAATGATATTGATAATTGGATCAAGGATTGGGATACACTCTTGCATGTTGGAAACTTATAGTATATTTTTTAAGTGGGGGAATAGTTCAGAAATTAATAAGATCAAAAGGATTTGAGTGTATTTAAGTAAATGCAAATAAGATTCAACTGTTCTTCCCTTGAAGTTACCAGGGTCTTGTTTGAATATCTTGACTATATTGCAACTGATTTTGCTACTCTATCTTCTTAATAAGGTACTAAGGAATTACTAGGTATTGCTGCACTCGCAACTTAAGGTTTCTATAAATACTACACTTTTTTAAAAGACAATCTTAACAATAATCTCACTAATGCTTATCTACTTTATTATCTTAAATCTAAGCAAATCAATATTCAAACTTATATTAAGAATTATAATGCTGATTTCAAAAATGATTTCAATGATTTAGAATTCAATCTTACATCAGTATAGATATTTAGAAATTTATGTTTGAATGGAATTTACAATAAAAAATTTAGTGATTTTGCTAAAAAATATGATATTAAGGATTATTTAATCTAAATGTGTTCATATTAAGTTGATTCATTTAAATACTTTGAATAGTTAAGTGATTAAAAAATTATGCAAAATAATAATTGTAATTCATCTAAAAATTATTGCACAGATAAGGAAATTGCTATTTTAGAATTAATTGATAACTAAATCACTAATAATATTGATTAAGATATTAAAAATTTCTTTGAGTTTAACAATTAATATTAATATTTAGGTGTAGAAATTATGAGTTTTACTAAAAAATACGGAAAAGCTAATTAAATAAATCAAGAAAATATTTATTAATGGTCTTTAGATTTTTTTAATTTTGAAAATTTATTTTGCGTTTTGGAAGTTCAAAAAACTTATGTTTTAGATGCATAGAATAAATAAGAAGAAATAGTAAAAAAATTCAAATTAAATTAAATTAATATGGATAGTAAATGGTTACTTGATTATATGAGATATTTAGCTATGTAATTAGGTTTAGGAGGATTTGTAAAAGAAATATCAGTACATGATATTCTTTATGGATATGAAATTGAACTCTTTTAATAAATGAGAACTTTAGATCCAGCAGTTGGAGGTAAATTAAATAATAATAATAATAATAATAATAATAATAATAATAATAATAATAATAATAATAATAATAATAATAATAATAATAATAATAATAATAATAATA
>Ga0315908_10002253_pt1 | contig 14186 bp, 14 predicted proteins | sample LakEriMetagenome_12_FD_203520 | JGI IMG/M metagenome (GOLD analysis project Ga0315908, IMG submission 203520) | Freshwater fungal communities from buoy surface, Lake Erie, Ohio, United States - Buoy 4 MA124 | ecosystem: Environmental > Aquatic > Freshwater > Lake > Lake biofilm | place: USA...
ACTTTATTGCCAATCCATCTTTCTCCTCAGCTTTCCCAACAGGAGGATCGACAATGTCGACCGACACGCTGACTGCCACCGAAACCGAATTGAAGCTGACACCGCCTGATCCGGTTGCCGCGATCCAGGCCGAGCGCGCAGCCGGGCTGGTGCCCGTTGCCGACGAAGTGCAGACAAAGCTGCAGGAAAAGGTCGAGGGATATATTAACGATCTGCTCGCGCAGGATGTTAACAGCCCCGAATTCGGCAAGCGAGTAGATCAACTGACCAATATGGGTCGCAAGGAAATCATGGAGGCCGCAGGCCAATCCAACCGTTTCCTTGATCGGCCGATCCGGCAGATGGACGACCAGACCGGCGTGGGTGCGGATCTCGCCGAATTGCGGCGCACGGTTGAGGATCTTGATCCTTCCAAGCGCGGCAGCCTGACGACCAAGCAGAAACTTTTCGGCATCATCCCCTGGGGTAACAAGCTGCGAAACTATTTCGACAGCTACCAAAGCGCGCAGGGCCATATCAGCGCGGTCCTCGGCCGGCTTGCCAATGGCAAGGATGAATTGCTGATGGATAATGCCGCCATCGACGTGGAACGGCAGAATCTTTGGAAAGCGATGGGCAAGCTGGAACAGATGATTGTCATTTCCAAACAGCTTGATGCCCGGTTGGAGGAAAAGGCCGCCGAACTCGAACTATCCGATCCTGCCAAGGCAAAGGCGTTGCGCGAAACCGCGCTATTCTATGTGAGGCAGCGTCATCAGGATCTGCTGACGCAAATGGCAGTGACGGTTCAGGGCTATCTGGCGATGGATCTTGTGAAGAAGAATAATATCGAACTGGTCAAGGGCGTTGACCGCGCCTCTACCACTACGGTTGGCGCGTTGCGTACCGCAGTCACGGTTGCGCAGGCGATGACGAACCAGCGGCTCGTCCTCGACCAGATCACCGCACTCAATACGACCACAGCGAACATCATCGATGGCACTGGCCGGATGATGCGGGAAAATACAGCCGCGATCCACGAACAGGCTGCGGCGGCGACGATTCCGCTCGAAACGCTCAGCCGTGCCTTCCAGAACATCTATGACACGATGGACGCCATCGACACTTTCAAGGTCAAGGCGCTGGAAAGCATGAAGCAAACATCGGATGCGCTGGAAAAGGAAGTCGAAAAGTCGAAGGGCTATATCGCGCGAGCCGAGGGCCAGAATCAGGCAAAGCTTGCCGCACAGGATCCCGGCCTGTTGAGCGCGCTGGAGGCCTGATTTGACCAGCCCAGCCTCGCAATCGGACGAAATCCTCCAAAGCGCGCGTCGATCGCTGCAAAATGTGCGGATGGGGCCGCCAATCGGCATGAAGTCGCGCGCGCTGCGCCGTGCCCATTTTTATGGGAAAGTTGCACGTGCGGCGATGGCGGTTGGCGTCTTGCTGGTTGGTGCAGGCATTGTCGGTGCAATTATTGACGGCATCGGTTTCTGGGGCGTGATGATCACCGGGGTGCTAGGTGCGGCGGCGGCCTATGTGTTGCTTCGCTATCCCGACATGCCGATGCCGACGGTGGAAAGCCTGCGCCAGACCGATCTTGGCACGCTGGCGGGCAAGACGGAGATATGGCTGGAGGCGCAGCGGCCGGCGCTGCCTGCACCTGCCATCCCTATTGTCCAAGCGATTGGTCTGCGCCTTGATGCGTTGGCCCCCCAATTGCAGACGCTTGAAGAGACCAACCCCGCCTCGCGCGAAGTGCGCAAACTTGTGGGTGAACATCTTCCCGAGCTTATCAACGGCTATAAACGCATTCCGGAAACGCTGCGGCGGCAGGATAATGGCGGCAAGACGCCTGAACAGCAGTTGGTTGACGGCTTGACGCGCATCGATCGCGAGATTGAAACGATGACGAGCCAGATTGCGCGGGGCGAACTCGATAAACTCGCGACACGCGAACGCTTTCTCGAAATTCGGTATGATGGCGCTGGGGAGACGGCCTGAGGCCGGAATTATGGTTCCCCGGTAAAGGGAAAAATAAGCTGTCTCCTACCGTCTCTAAACGGCCATGAACGTGTTGAAAAATAATAGCTTTGAGAGTAAAATTGGCTATTGATTGTTCCGCATATGTTCTGATATGATTTTCGAAATCCAGAACTTTTTGTGGGAAAGAATGGTGGAATAAAATGCCTCGGCTGACCGCACGAAAAGTGGAACATGCCAAAACTGGTCGCTACACTGATGGCGAAGGGCTAATGTTATATGTTTCGCCATCTGGCAGTCGCTCATGGGTCTTGCGCATCCAAGTTTCCGGGCGACGGCGCGAAATTGGATTAGGCAGCGTAAGCGCCTATGATGCAAGACCAGAACTTGATGAAGTGCCGTTACTTGAACGACGCATTTTAACTCTGGCTGAAGCCAGATTGAAAGCCGCAACACTGCGCCAGCTGGCTCGGGCTGGGCGGGATCCGTTGGTTGAACTGAGCAGAGACCGGTCTCCTGTTCCCACATTCGCAGATGCGATGCGGAAAGCATATGATGCCAAGCTACCGGAATGGTCGGAAAAAACTGCTACCTCATTCTTAAGTTCAATGGAGCAACACGCTCTGCCATTTCTTGGAAAACGCCCCGTCAACGAAATCGATGCAGCTCTGATTGCGCAAGTGCTTACGAGAATCTGGACCAGCCAGCCGCCAACCGCGCGCAAAGTTCGTCAGCGCATAGGTCTTGTGCTGAACTTTTCCGAAGCCCAACGGTGGCGGGCGTCGTCAATGCCGGATGATGCTGTTTCCTTATTGCTGCCAAAGCAATTGGAAGGCGGGCATTTCGATGCCATGCCTTATCAAGAGGTCCCAGCCTTTGTACATATTCTGAGGCAGAATGGCAGTGTCGGATATCAAGCGTTGCTGTTCTTGATTTACACTGCGGCGCGTTCGGGAGAGGTTCGCGGTGCAAAGTGGAGCCAAATCGATTGGGTTGATCGTCTCTGGCATCGTCCAGCCGAACTTATGAAAGGCCGCAATGCCAAGTCGCATACGGTTACGTTGAATGGCCAAGCAATCGAGCTGTTGGAGTTAGCCAAACGGCTTAGTACAAGTGATTCCGATTTGATTTTCCCTGGGCGAAAGGGCCAGCCCCTATCCGACATGACATTGTCTGCTTTGATGTCGGACATAAGTGGCACGCCGCACGGTTTTCGTTCGTCCTTCCGTGATTGGGCAGCTGAAAAAATGCCGCATATACCGGACCCGGTTGCGGAAGCGGCATTAGCTCACAAGGTCGATAACAAAGTTGTCGCCGCCTACAAGCGGACGAACTTTCTCGAAATGCGCCATAAGTTGCTAGACGAATGGGGAAGGTTCTGCGTTCCCTTGCCTTAATCACTTCACTTTAAAGTTCATTTGTTTTCTGCCGACCCAACCCAATCTGTCTGGATGCGATCAAGTCCGGTTTGGATCCCTTCAACAACGAAATCAGAATTTGCGGGTAGATCGGATGCGTTTGTGCCTTCTAGCACCCAAACATAACCATTTGAGGTAATGAGGAGCGGGCCACGCTTACTGTTCCTCCGTCTGCCGGTTAGTCGAATTCGCGTTCCCTTTGACATGGGCAATGTCAAATCAATCTATGACCCAACGGTCAAGAACATTTCGCACATAGGCAGGCGTTTCACCGTTTAGCGGTATGCGCCCGAGCTTTTGAACCGTTCCAGGCCCTGCATTGTATGCCGCTATTGCAAGATGAATAACGCCAAAGCGATCGAGCATATGACGTAGATAGCGCGCTGCCCCGATTATGTTCGTATAGGGATCGAACCGGTTGGCTACGCCCAAATCTTTGGCAGTGCCAGGCATCAACTGCCCCAGACCCGCCGCGCCGGCATGGCTGACAGCGGTCGGATTGTAGCGTGATTCCGTCCAGATCACCGCATCGAGGAGCCCGGCCGGCAGGCCGAACCGAGTTTCAGCAGCATAGACATGCGGAAGGAATGCCGCTCGTCGGAAATTTGTCCGAGGTTTTTTTGGCTTGGGTGTAGGAGTCGTCTTCAACTGACCGCGTTGACCGCCAACATTGGCCAAATTTTCGGCCATTTCGTCCCGAAGCGGTGGTGTCCAGTGGCCATGTTCAATCAACTGAAACCCCGACGCGTCATTGATTCGATAGCCGAGCGAGGACATTTCGGAGGCTTCGATGGGCGTTTGGCTCGAAACTATAACCTGTGGTTCATCCGGCATTTCGCTCGCGAAAGCCGCTGAAAGCGGTAGTGCGGCCAAAAATCCCAGGGCAACATATCTCATCACTTATTCCTTCTCGCGATTGTTGATGCGAGAACATACAATGAACATATATGTGTAGGAAAACTCCACACAGTGCAGAGTGGAGGCGGCCAAGGCCACAGTTAGCCTAAGGCAACAGGAATGATCGATGACGAAGACCGCAAAGCATGTGCCCATTGCCCTCGAAAGACGCGCACGTCAGATTGTTGACTCGTTCGGCGGCCGTTGGTCGGGCTGGCAGGGCATGTGCTGCTGTCCGGCCCACGACGATCGGACCCCGTCGCTTTCCGTCGGGCTGACAAGCAATGCGATCCTGTTCCATTGCTTTGCGGGCTGCACCAGCAATGAGGTATTAGAAGGCCTCAAGCGTCATGGCATCCAGCCGCGCGATCTGTTCGATGGGAAGGGCGGGCCTATTGCTTCGGTCGCAAAGCCATTCGGACCGAATGCCAATGCTTGCCGCCTTTGGCGCGAAGCTGTTCGAATCGCAGGCACACTTGGCGAGCGCTATCTCGCAAAGCGTTCAATACCACTTAGTTCATCTCAATTGCGGTTTCTGGAACGAACGCCTCTGGGCCGAAAGCCCGATGTTCGCTTCCTTCCCGCGCTGATCGCGGCCGTAAGAATGGACATCGGCATCGTTGCCATCCATCGAACATTCCTCGACCCCGTCACTGCTAGCAAAGCCGATTTCTTCAAGCCCAAGCGTGCGCTCGGGCAATTGGGGTCAGGGGCAGTTCGACTTTCTGAGCCGTTAAATGGAAAGCTTGGATTGGCGGAAGGAACGGAGAGCGCGCTTTCGGCGCAAACTCTGTTCGGCATTCCTTGCTGGGCCACGCTTGGGAATGAGCGGTTCGGCATCGTCTCCATTCCCGAAAGCGTCACCGAGCTGCATTTGTTTGTCGACAATGACAAAGGGGGTGATCTGGCGCTGAAGCGCGGAACCGATGCTCATGCACGGTCCGGCCGAGCCATCATTCCACACCGGCCGCATCGCGCTGGGAATGACTGGAACGATGAACTGAAGGACAGGCTTGACCGGGCCATTGGCGTCTGAGGGTTTCTCCGAATATGCGGCGCGATGCTTCAGGCTGGTGGAGAAGAGGTCAGTTTTTCCACTTTTGCCAGGAAGAACCGCTCGCTCCAAAGCTCTACCGAGCGAAGCTCCGCTGGCCGTAGGAATCGTGCTACATCGTCACTCGCTGCCTTCCAATCGATCTTGGCGATTGCATCCGAAAGCGCCGCCTCAAGCCACGCGATATCGACCGCGATTGTATTATCACCTGCCCATGGACCAGTCTGAACAAGCGCGCTGCGCAGCAGCGCGAGATTGGGCGCGATATCGCGCGAGACATACCAGGAAAAATCGAACCAGTCGCGCCCCTTCAAAAAGCCGCGACACAAAAGCGCATGGATCTTGAGCGCCAAATTGGACGGTAGGTCCTGATGGCGAACTTCATAATCGAGTGGAAAATCGAGAAAGCTCGTATCTTCGCCCGAGCCCGTGGGTGGATTGATGTCGATCTCGAGCTTGATCTTGATTGTTTTCGGCTTCCTACGTCCTGCGAATGACAAGTCCAGCTGATTGGCAATGGAATCATTTTTCAGCAGCGCTGCTTGGATGGCTTTGTCCATTTTGTCCGGCGGTAGCGCCTCGAGTTTGACGCCGAATTCAGCCGCCACCTCGGTGAGAGTACGCAGATACGGCGACCAGTCGAATTGCGGGTTCGGCGCGCGCAGCAAAAAATCCAGGTCTTCTGAAAACCGGGGCAGGTCGTGCAGGATGCGCAAGCTGGTGCCACCCTGAAACAAGGCGACATCGAAAAAGTCACTGCGCCAAAGTGCGTAGAGCGCGATTTCCTGGAGGATTTCCTTGACCGCATTTTCCTCTTCGAGCGGAACGGCTGCACCATAGCGGCGCAGCCGTTCCTTGATCAGATCAATCATTTCGCGCGCTCCGTCGGCTTGTTGCTTTCCTGCCCATCAGCGCGTCTTCGAGTTGGTCAAGAAACGCATTCACCGCCTTATGTTTGTAGACGGGCTTCAATGCGGCAAAATCTGCTCGCTTGAGCGCAAACAGCTGCGCTTCGTCGATCCGCATCCCGCTCGTCAGCCAATCCAGCCCTTCCCATGGCTGCTTGCGCAATGCGACAAGATCAAGAAGTGCCCGCAAGGGCTGCGCGACGAGGGCAGTCTGTTTGCCGAGGACCAGGCGGTCGACGCTGGTTAGCAGGCGATATCGAAGGATAGCGAGTGGGTGAAAGACAAAGCTGCCGAAGGTCTCGGTTGCATATTCGAGCGTCTTACGGCCCGGCGACACACTGGCAGTCGTAAACACGCTTTCTGGGATCCAGCCATGATAGGAAAGTGCTGTTTCGAATGAGATGTAGCTGCCGGGAAGCAGGCTTTGCGCGACGGCAAAAGGATGGACTGGCTCGGCCCGATAGTCAGCTGCAAGCACATATGTCCCGCGCTTGATGCGGACGAGTACACCTTCCTTGATCGCACGGTTGACCAGCCCGTAACGGCGCGCGGCGCTCCCGCCAACAAGCTCTGCGAGCTGTCGGTCTTCGAGGATGCGACCTGCCAATCCTGCCTTCGAAATCTCTTTGACTAAAGCTGTCATAAAATTCTCAATACTTCCAAAATATGAAAGTTTCAAGAATTATATGCTCGTGACCGATTGCGCTGCGCAACGCAGCATCTTGGCAGTTCGCCAACTGGAGCGAAGAGGGGAGGGAGCCCTCGATCAGCTGAGCTCTGGCGGCCGATTGGCGGTGCGTCGGCTCAACATTCAGGAGTAATCCCATGATCAAGTCAATTCCATTGAACAAGCTTGTCGCGTCCCCCCGGAATGTTCGCAAGCGCTCCGATCCCGCAGCCGATGCCGAACTCAAGGCAAGCGTTGCAGCGCACGGCCTATTACAGAACCTCGTGGTTCGCGAAGGCAAGAAGGGCCAATATGAGGTCGAGGCAGGCGAACGTCGCCGCAAGGCCTTGCTCGCACTTGCCGCCGACAAGCATCTGGCGCGCACACTCCCCATCATGTGTCTGGTTCTGGACGGCGATGAAACACAGGTTCGCGAAGCAAGCCTTGCCGAAAATTTCCATACGCTCAAAATGAACCCGGCCGATGAAGCACAGGCCTTTGCAAGCATCATCGAAACCGGCGCAACGCCTGAAGATGTCGCACGGCGTTTTGGCTTGACCGTCCGCTTCGTCGAGGGTCGTTTGCGTCTGGCATCGCTTGCGCCGGTGGTCTTCGACGCGCTGGCCGCAGGCGAGATCACACTGGATATGGCCAAGGCTTACGGGGCAACCTCCGATCAGGCCATTCAGGCTCGTGTCTATGATGAGGTCGTCCAGTCCTGCTACCGCGCTTCGCCCGACAGCATCCGCCGGATGGTTTTGAACAGCACCGTACGCGGCAGCGATCCGCGTGCGAAACTGGTCGGAAAGGACGCCTATCTTGCAGCCGGCGGACGGGTCGACCGCGAGCTCTTCGACGACGAAGAGAATGAAAGCTGGCTCGACGTTGCACTTTTGGAAAATCTCGCGAATGCCAGGATGGAAGAGGCTGCAACCGCACTTGCCGCCGAGCAGGGCCTTGCCTGGGTCAAGCCGACGCTCGACGTCTATGTGAGCCATGACCTTGTCGAAGGTCTGCACCGCGTGCCGGTCCCGCCGCGTGTTCTTACCGAAGACGAACTCGTGCGTATCGAAGAGCTTGATGCAGCCTATGACGCGCAAGCGGTCATTCTGGAGGATGAAGATGCAAGCGAGGACGATACTCGCGTTGCGTCCGAAGAAATCGAGCGCATCGATGCCGAAATTGCCGCGATCCGTGACCGCCCGGCCGAGCTCGACGCCGACATCAAGCGCGAAAGCGGGATGATCCTGACGCTGGGCCGCGACGGCGTGCCCACGCTGCAGCCGCAATATTTCACTGAAACGCTTGTCGTGAGCGCAAGCGAGGAAGGCGCGGTCGAGGTCGTCAGCAGTGGATCGGGCGACAAGCCCGCTCGCGCGGCCATGTCGCAGCGGCTCGTCGACGAACTCGCCATGCAACGCCGCGACGTGCTGGCGCTCCATGTTGCAAGCGATCCCGCGCTCGCGCTCGACCTGTTCGTGTTCATTTTGGCCGACGCTGACACCTTTCGCTGGGCATCGTCACCTGGCCTCACGATCCGGGGATCGGCTTCCTCGGGTCCGGCGCACGGCTTTGAAGCGAAGGATGCAGCGGCAACGGCTGCAATCGCCGAACTTCGCGGCGGTCTCGATGAAAGCTGGCGTGCGGGCGACAGCATTGCCGAGCGTTTCGACCTCTTCCGCCACCTCGACGATGAAACCCGTTCGGCATGGCTTGGCTGGGTGGTCGGTCGCACGCTCGAGGCGAGCCTCAATGTGAGCGGCAATCGCGGCAATGTCTTCCACGATCATCTGGGGCAGTTGACCGGGATCGACATGGCAGCCTGGTGGCGTCCGACCGCGGCCAATTATTTCGACAGGGTCTCGAAAGCCGTGATCCTCGAAGCATTGTCCGATGTGGGCGGACCCACGCTTGCGTCCCGCTTCTCGGCATCGAAGAAGGGTGAACTCGCTGCAAGCGCTGAACGCATCTTTGCCGGCAACTTCATCACCGAAGTAGAGGTCAAGGAACGAGCGCTTGCCTGGCTGCCTGCCGCGATGCGCTTTGCGGATGCAGCTGGCGTTGAACCTGCGACCGAGACCGATGCGGAGATCGCAGCGGATGCAGCATACGGTGCTGAACCGGATGCTGGTGGGGCGATGGCCGAGGATATCGCGATCGACCTAGAAACAACCGATAATGCAGGCGTCGAACTCGCCGCCTGACCTCCTCCTGACAGGACGGGTTTGAGCCTGCGTTGGAAGCGGCCCCCTTGGCATCCAAGGGGGCCGCTTCTTCTCATCGCCAAATGGAAAGAGAGGAGAGGGAGCCTGTGACCCATGTCGATTGCCGGACTGGTCCGGCCGACATTCAGGAGTTTCCCACATGACCTATCATTCGAAACGCGCTGGCCTGTCGCCTGCGACCCGCTTTACCAATCAGATCATCGAGCGGTTGGAAGCTGGCACCAAACCCTGGGTCAAACCGTGGCGTGGTCTGCCTGTGTCGCGCCCTTTGCGCAGTTGTGGCACGCCCTATCGGGGTATGAATGTCTTCTGGCTCTGGATGGTCGCCGATATGTGCGGCTACGCCTCGCCCTATTGGATGACTTATGCGCAGGCGAACAAGATGGGCGCGCAGGTGCGCAAGGGCGAGAAGTCGACCATTGCGATCTTCTACAAAAGCTATTCCAAGGAGGTCGAGGCGCCTGAAGGCGGAGAAACACAGGAAGAAAGCCGCCGTGTTCTTCGTGCCTATGCCGTGTTCAATGCCGACCAGATCGACGGATTGCCCGAGCGCTATCATCCGTCGCAGGATCTTGCGCTGGTCGAACCCGAGGGGCGCAAAGCTGACCTCGACTTATTCTTCCGCCAGATCCCGGCATCACTTCGCCATATGGGCTCGGAAGCCTATTATGAACCGGCCGCCGACCGGATCACCATGCCGTCGCCCGAGCTGTTTTCAGGCTTTGATCATTATTATGCGACGCTGGGTCACGAATTGTCGCACTGGACCGGGCATAGATCACGGCTCGACCGTAATCTCAAAAACCGCTTCGGCAGTGCGGCCTATGCTGCCGAAGAATTGGTTGCCGAATTGTCGAGTGCGATATTGGGCGCCGAACTCGGGCTTCCGGTCACCCATCTCGACAATCATGCAAGCTATATCGACCATTGGCTCAAGTTGTTGCGCGACGACGACCGCGCGATCCTCACCGCCGCTGCGCGCGCCGAGGAAGCAAGTGCGCTGCTGTTGAAACTCGGTGGCCGCGAATGTGGCGTCGGCGAGGCAGAGCCCATGGCAGAAGCGGCCTGAATGCGGAGCATTCATCGACGCGAAGATTTTACTATTCATTTGAATGAAAATATGACATTATATTCAAATGAAAGGATGAGCCATGGCTACGCGCTTCAAGGTTGATGCACAGGAGGATGCCCGCGTTCTCACCTCTGCTATTGCAAAAATAGCAGATTATTGGGGTCTGAGCACCGCCAAATTGGGGACCATTCTCGGTCTCTCGCAGGCGACCGCCTCGCGGTTGACCAACGGGCGCAGTTTGCTCGATCCGGCGTCCAAGTCCTTTGAGGCCGGACAATTTCTGCTGCGCCTGTTCAGAAGCCTGGACTCGCTTCTGGGAAGCGACGACGCGGCGGCGCGCCGCTGGCTCCAGACGCATAATCTTGACCTTGATGCCCGGCCGCTCGATCTCATCGACAGCTTCAAGGGCCTATTGACCGTTTGCGACTATGTGGACGCCCACCGCGCTCGCGTCTGAGGCTCGCTCCTACGAAGGCCATGTCTGGCGTGTGGTCGAGGCGCAGCACCGCATTTCGACCAACCGCTTGGCCGCTTCGCTTGCCGATCAGGCACGGCTTGAGGCGCTGGCCGAAGCCGCCAAACCGGATTTGCCCAAGGCTGCACAAGGTCTCCATTACCTGCTGGCTTCGCCATTTCGCTATGGCCATCGCACTCCAAGCCGATTTCGTCGTGCCGATGAACGCCCTGGAATTTTCTATGCAAGCGAAGCCGAGGCAACAGCCATTGCAGAGACAGCGTATTGGCGCTTGCGCTTTTTCTTGCGTTCACCGGGGTTCGAGCCTTCCTCAGCCACAAGCGAGCATTCAAGCTTCACGGTAGACGTTCGCTCAGCGCAGGCGATCGATCTGACCTGTCCCCCCTTCGATGCCGAGCAAGCGCGCTGGACCGATCCCAAAGACTATGGTGCCTGCCAGGACCTTGCCGCTGCTGCCCGCGAGGCATCGCTCGCTGTGATCCGCACGATATCGGCGCGCGATCCTGAGACGCGGTGCAACATCGTCATCCTAGAGCCAAGCGTCTTTGGTGGGCGCGATCCCGTGACGCAGCGCACCTGGCATTTGCGCTACGAAGAGGATCGTTTGACAGCATTCGCCGCCTTTCCGGCCGACGACCAGTTGGTGTTCACAGCCGCCGGGTTCGGATTGGACGCTCCCGGCTGAAGGTCGCAGACGCCCTTACATGAATTCCTGACGCTTGAGGCGTGCGGCCATCGCCATAGCGAGAGAGGCCCTGGGCCAGCCGCCAGCCCTGCGCAACCCGCCCGGGCAGGCCCGTGTTGCGCTTGTTACACAAGCGCTGCCCGCGCCAGCCTGCCCTTGGCAGGTTCCCCTTGCGCGCAGGCGCGCGTCGGTGCGCTCGACTGCCTGAAGCCGGCCCTGACGGGCTCTCGCTGGCGGAGAGGCCGCCAGCACCAACTGTCAGGAGAATCTATCATGCACGCACCTTTTGCCGATCAACTCGCCGGGCTCGATCTCACCGGCTTTACCATCGGTCCGCCGCCGATCACCCAGACCGACTTTCCTTGCCCCGAGGCTGTCGCGCAAACACTTGAGGGCGTCTGGTCTGATCTTTTCGCGATGTTCAGCGATACAGCACTCGAAGCCGATGCCGAAGATCTGGGCTGGGGGCTGGTCAACCTCTTTCACCGCGCAGCGGCACGCAAATCGACCATGGTCGACCGTGCTACCGACGAGGTACGCGCGCTCGTTGCAAGCAACGACGGATCGGAAATTTCGACGCACGAACTCGAAACGCAGATCGAACGCGCGCAATGTGCCGAAGCCAGCATGTTGGCACTTGAAGAGATGCGCGAATTCGCCGCCGCGCTTTACATGAACGAGTTCGGCTCGTCCTGGAAACCTGTTTCCAGCTCGCGCTTCAACCATGGCGCGATGCTGACCTCGGCTGTGGTGCAGGGTCGTGACTTTTTGCGCGCAAGGAGCGCTTCCAAGAAACGCGCGGCGATGCCCGAAGGCACGCCAGTCATCTTCGCAGGCGGACGCTGCCGTTTTCCGACCGACGATGAAGCTAAAAGCTTCGCAACCAATGTCTGGACCACACTCGACAAGGTGCATGGCACGGTTCCCGACATGGTGCTGGTGCATGGCGGCGACACCAAGGGTGTCGACCGCTTGGCGGCATCCTGGGCCGAACGGCGCGGGATTGCTCAACTGACCTTCGCGCTCGACCGGCGACTGGGTGCGCGCGCAGGATTCAAGCGTAACGAGCAGATGCTCTCGCTCGATCCGCGCTACGTCGTCGCCTTTCCCGGAAACGGCGTCCTCGAACGCCTGGTGATCGATGCCAAAGCCGCCCGCGTGACGGTCGTTGACCGCCGCGGTCCGCTCGGCACCTGCCCCAAGGCAAGAACCGAGATTTCCGAGTAATGAAACCACTCGTCAACGCGCCAGCGCCCTTTGGCGCTGGCGTATCAACAGGAAAGGGGAGGCGGCTTTGTCGTCTTGAACCGCTGGGGATGGTCCTTGGCGGTTCCGGATACAGGAGGATAAAACCGATGACTGAATTCTCGATATTGGCCGCCGATTATCTTGCGCGTCAGGCCGAACGCTTCGCAGAGTTGGACAATGAAGTTGCAGCGATGAAAGCTGCCATGTTGCCCGTCTTTTCAGCACATGGCATCGCCAAGGTCGAAGTACGCTTCGATGGTTGCGGTGATAGCGGCATCATCGAGGAATGTTGTTGTTTTGCTCCAGATGGCGCGAAGGTCGACTGCCCCGATGTCGTTGTTGCACGCGAGGGCAAGGATGACGTCAAACTTGGCTCGCTTCTTGAAGAGTTTGCCTATGAAGCGCTCGAGCGGCATCATGGTGGATGGGAGATCAACGACGGTGCTTTTGGCGAATTGCTGATCGATGTCGGTGACGCGAGCTTCCAGCTCGACTGCAACCTGCGCTTTACGTCCTATGACAGCCATTCGACCGAATTGTGAGGGAAGCACATCATGGCCCATTGCTATTATCATGCGCTGTCCTCGGTCCGCAAATGGGGAGGGGTACCGGACGATTATCTGGCACTCCACCAATGGTTCGACCAGTCGAAAGCGATTCTGGCCGACCCGCGCCATCGGGCCTTGCGTCACCACGCTGAGGGTATCTTCATGCTCGAAACGCTGTTTGGGAGCACGATCGTCAATTCGCATGGAAAGCATGTCCCTGTCCGGCTGATTGGCGAGCAGCATGTGCTTGAAGACCTGGGTTTCATTCCAAGTTTTGCCGATTGGGGACGCCTCATCGCACCCCAGGCCTGGATGCTCAAAGGGCGACGTCTGGACCAGCCATTGGACGATACTCCGCCGGTGGAGGTTCCTTCAGCGCCGTTTCCGATTGCCGCTTGAACTTTCCCGGCTGCTGGCTGGGCTGTAGCGACATGAGGATGCGAGATTAAGCCTTGCCTGAGGGCGGACCGGGAAGGGCTGAAAATAGCAGAACGAGGAATAAGATAGCGACAGCCTCTCACCTGACGTCTGGCTGCACCGGGGACCATACCGGCTTTTTGCGAACCGAGGTGAACCAGCCAGCGGTCGGTTGCAACCCGAACGCCGCCGGCCGTGTTGCCCTTAGCAGGGCTGCCCGCACCACCCGGCGCTTCTCGGGTTCCCCGCGTGAACGCGGTGCAACCGTCCGCTCGCTGTTTCTCCTTTTCTGTTCGCAGCCGGGGATGGTCCCGGATGCAGCATTCAGGAGAAGTAACATGACCAATCTCGTTATCCTCGTCGGCCGCATTTCACGCGACCCCGAAACCCGCTCAACCCAGGGTGGCAGCTCGATCACCACGATCAATGTCGTCACCGACCGGCCCGCGCGCAACAAGGAGGGCAAGACGTTCAAGGACGAAAACGGCTACACCGTGAAGGATGCCGAATTCCACCGCGTGACCTGCTTCAATGGCTTGGGTCAGAACGTCGCCAAATATTGCAAAAAAGGCCAGCTGGTGAGCGTTGAAGGACGGCTCCATTATTCATC
>Ga0315908_10002255_pt1 | contig 14183 bp, 12 predicted proteins | sample LakEriMetagenome_12_FD_203520 | JGI IMG/M metagenome (GOLD analysis project Ga0315908, IMG submission 203520) | Freshwater fungal communities from buoy surface, Lake Erie, Ohio, United States - Buoy 4 MA124 | ecosystem: Environmental > Aquatic > Freshwater > Lake > Lake biofilm | place: USA...
ACAAAATTAAGCAGCAATTTTAAACAAACGTTTAAAACAGAGTATTAAAATTACTTATTTTTTTAGTTGCTTGATTTTTAATGTATTGAATAGATTTAAGGACAATGGACCGCTTACGCTGATAGAAGATGGACCGCTTCGCTGATAGAAAATTGATTGATCCATATTCTATGCTCCATGCTCCAAAAAAAACCGTTTCGCTCAAAGACTTAAGGTAAAGACATCAAGATGTTAAGTTTTCAAGATGTTAAGACTTGATTTCTACAGAAGTTTTGACTTAACTCGTAATTCAGTAACTCGTAACTCAGTAACTCATAACTCGCAACTCAAGACTAAACCGCCACATTATGCTCTCTGAGCGCGTCGTTCAATGAAGTCTTGAGGTCGGTTGATTCTTTTCGTTTTCCGATGATGAGTGCGCAAGGCACTTGGAAATCACCAGCAGGAAACGATTTCGTGTAACTGCCTGGGATCACCACACTGCGTTCAGGGACGAATCCACGGTGTTCGATAGGTTCTGGACCGCTGACATCGATGATCTTTGTAGATTTCGTTAGGACTACATTTGCACCGAGTACCGCTTGTTTGCCAACGTGAACGCCTTCCACGACAATACAACGAGAGCCAATGAAGGCGTCGTCTTCGATGATCACAGGTGAAGCTTGCAGGGGTTCTAAAACGCCACCGATTCCAACGCCACCCGAGAGGTGAACATTTTTTCCGATTTGTGCGCAAGAGCCCACCGTAGCCCATGTGTCTACCATTGTTCCGCTATCTACAAAAGCTCCAATATTTACATAGGAAGGCATGAGAATTACTCCCGGAGCGATGAACGCACCATAGCGCGCTACTGCATGCGGAACAACGCGAACACCAAGTTCTTTGTAGTTTCTTTTTAACGCCATTTTATCGTGAAATTCGAAAGGTCCAACTTCAATGGTTTCCATTGTTCGGATTGGGAAATACATGACAACAGCCTTTTTAACCCATTCGTTTACATTCCATCCACCTTCTTCATTTGGTTCTGCAACGCGCAGTCTGCCTTTGTCTATATCTTCAATCACTGCTTCAATGGCAGCAACTGTTTCTGGTTGTTGTAATAGGCTTCGGTCGTCCCAAGCAGCTTCGATAATGGATCTCATGGCTTTTTTTTACAAAGATAAACATTGAAGTGAATTTGAAATTGCTTGTATCTTTGAGGAATGGGAAAAGCAATAGCGATAGATTTTGGATTGAAGCGATCAGGGATTGCCATCACGGATGATCTTAAACTGTTTGCTTTCCCTCATGAAACAGTGGAATCGCAAGGTTTGATGGGTTATCTTGAGGCTATTGTACCCAAAGAACTGGTGGATACCATTGTGTTGGGCGAACCGAAGCGCATGGACAACAGCGATACCCACATTACGGAGAATGTGCGCTTGCTCTATGAAGCCCTTGTGTTGAAGTTTGCAGAGTTGAATGTGGTGCTTATGGATGAACGATTTACCTCTAAAATGGCTGTTCAAGCAATGATCGCCGGAGGTATGAAGAAAAAGGACCGCCAAGTCAAGGGGAATATTGACAAGATTAGTGCAGCAATCGTTCTTCAATCCTACCTTTCTGCCAATAATCATTAAATCGAAGAAATTAGATGCCTTTTCGCTTTACATTTCCTTTAAATGAGCGTAATTTTGCACTTAAATTAATGACATGATCTTACCTATTGTTGCATACGGTGATCCAGTCCTGAAAAAAGAGGCTGAAGAGATCGATAAAGATTACCCGGGCTTAATTGATTTGATAGCCAATATGTTTGAAACAATGTATGATGCTAGTGGTGTCGGATTAGCCGCACCTCAAGTCGGGAAATCCATTCGCATGTTTGTCGTCGACGGTTCACCATTCGTTGAAGATGAAGAGGACATCGGTGAAGACGGACCTGATCCAAAAGCTGTTGGAATGGAAAACTTCAAGAAAGTCTTTATCAACCCTGTCATTGAAGAAGAAGAGGGTGAAGAATGGGGCTTTTTTGAAGGATGTTTATCTATCCCAAAAATTCGTGAGGAAGTCTATCGCAAGGAGAAAATTCATATCAGTTATTACGATGAAAACTGGAATTTTCACGAAGAAACCTATGATGGTTATGCGGCACGAATTATTCAGCACGAATATGACCATGTGGATGGAATCTTATTTACAGACCACCTATCACCATTGAAACGACGACTATTAACAAAACGACTTCAAAATATCTCTAAGGGGGATGTTCGAGTAGATTATAAAATGAAATTTCCATTGATTAAAAAAGGTAGATGATGAAACAGAATAGTTGGATAACCATGTTTGTTTTTGCGCTTGGACTTTCTCTCATGTATGCTTGTGGAGGAGGTTTGAATGAAGATGAAGAAGGAAAAGTAGGCCGTGTGGAATTGAAAAGTCGAATCAAAGAAATGGAAGATTCGATTCGTGATTTACAGGCAAGTTTGCCACAAACCAAGACCATCCCTAATCTCACTCATTTTGAGTTAATTAACCGATTGTTGGATTATTACCATGCCTATCCAGAGGATGATTATGCAGCCGAATGTTTGGATAAAGTGCACATGAAGTATGCGGGATTGAACATTTTGACACGTGCCGTTCAGTATGCGGACACCTTGCTTCAGAAATACCCGAATTACATCAATCGTGCGATGGTACTCGAAAGTCAAGGTAGCTCTTACGAGTTTATTGAGCCTAGAGATACCGCTAAAATTCGTTACTACTACACCAAGTTACTGAAGGAAAATCCTAAGATGGATCGCGAAAAACGTGAGGGTCTAAAATTCCGTTTGCGTCACCTCGACTTGACATTTGAAGAGTTTATCGACTATCAAATGAATGAGATTTCGAAACGTTAATTGTCGCTGTTAACGATGTGTTAAAAATAATTTGAGCGGCTTTTACAAAGGTATATTTGACTCTATTAAGAAACTAAAAAAAAAAGATCATGAAAAAAGCACTTTTATCTCTTGTAGTCTTGTTTGTTGCCTCTGTTGCGATGAACACTGCTGTTGCTCAACTTGAAACTGGAGCAAAAATCGAATTTACAAAAGACACACACGACTATGGTACTGTGAAATACGGTGCTGACGGAACATGTACGTTTGAGTTCAAAAACACAGGAAACGAACCATTGATTATCTCGACGGCAAAAGGATCTTGTGGATGTACAGTTCCAGAATGGCCGAAAGAACCAATTGCACCAGGAGCAAAAGGAACAATCACGGTAAAATATGATACTAAGCGTCCAGGCGCAATCAACAAAAGCGTGACGATTACTTCAAATGCAGTAAATGAGCCAACGAAGGTGATTCGCATTAAAGGTAACGTTCTTCCTGCGCCTGAAAGTGGCACACCAGTGAACAACTCTGGAGCACCAACAAACAATTAATTCGGAAAGGCGTTTCTTCGCTGACTACATACATTTTGAATTCCGCCTTCAGCTTACGTTGAACGGCGGAATTTCTTTTTTATGGTTCTAGAAAAGAGCATTCAACACCCCAAAAAGTTTCCGCCTGTTGATATTTTTTAGGTTAGATTTCATGACCTTATTCGTACATTTAATCGCTAACTGCAGATTTTCATGTACATCATATTCGATACCGAGACAACAGGACTTCCGAGAGATTGGAAGGCCCCCATTTCTGATACGTCAAACTGGCCACGCGTCGTGCAAATTGCATGGCAAATTCATGACGAAATGGGGCGTTTGGTCGAACAAAAGGATTATTTAATTCGTCCAGAAGGTTTTGATGTTCCGTATGATGCCGAAAATATTCACGGGATCTCCACAGAATTGGCAACAGCCTATGGTGAATCACTAAAGGTTGTGCTAGAAGCTTTCAACAAGGCCCTTTCCATTTCAAAATTTGTTGTTGGACAAAATGTAGGCTTCGACCGCAACGTGCTTGGCTGCGAGTTTATTCGCTGTGGGATGGATTCTCCAATGCTCGATATGCCCGTCTTGGACACATGTACCGAGCGAACAGCAGAGATGTGTCAAATAGCTGGAGGACGTTACGGTAAGTTCAAATTGCCAACACTTACCGAGCTTCATGATTTCCTTTTCAATCAACCTTTTGCAGAGGCCCACAATGCAACAGCCGATGTGGAGGCAACGACGCGTTGCTTCTTGGAATTAGTTCGTCGTGGTCATTTCCCTCTGGATGTACTTGGTCAAGATGAGCAGTATATCAGCAACTTTAACGAGGCCAATCCTTACCCAATTGCATTAATTGGCCTACGTCACTTGAATCTGAAAGCGGAAAGTGCGAAGTTGAAGCCTGTGGAAGAACCGAGCGCCCCAGTTGCTGCAAGTGTGAAGATCGAAGGGAGTATGGAGGATTTTCCATTTGTCCATTTGCACAACCACACGCAGTTTTCCATTCTGCAATCAACGACGAATGTGAAAGGTCTTGTTGCCAAAGCAGTCGAATTGAATATGCCTGCTGTTGCATTAACGGATACAGGAAATATGATGGCTGCCTTTCATTTTGAAAAGGAGGTGGCTACGCACAACAAAAAAATCAAGGCTGAACGTGCATTGGCTGAAGAGGATGGCGAAGAATACACGAAAAAGGAATTGCTGCCCATCATTGGTTGTGAATTCTATGTGTGTCGTGATCATTTAGACAAAACGCAGAAAGACAATGGTTATCAGGTCGTGTTTCTAGCAAAAAATAAAAATGGCTACCATAACTTGATCAAAATGGCATCCATCGCTTACACAAAAGGGATGTACTATGTTCCGCGTATTGATAAAAATGTCATTGAAGCACACAAGGAGGATTTAATTGTGCTCACGGGGAATCTCTATGGGGAGGTGCCAAACATGATTTTAAATGTGGGTGAAGCACAAGCAGAAGAAGCCTTGGTTTGGTGGAAAAACCGCTTTGGGGAAGATCTATACGTTGAATTGATGCGCCACGGTCAAGAGAATGAAAATAGGGTGAATTCAACCTTATTGAAGTTGGCACAAAAGAATGGAATCAAGACGGTTGCGACAAACAATACCTTCTATCTGAGTAAATCCGATGCTGAGGCACATGACGTACTTCTCTGCGTGAAGGACAATGAGTTGGTAGCGACACCAAAGGGCCGTGGTCGTGGATTTAGATACGGGTTAGACAATGATGAATATTACTTTAAATCTCAAGAGGAGATGAAGGAACTTTTTCAAGACCATCCCGAAGCTATCGCGAACATCTCCGAGATTATTGGAAAATGTGAGCAATATGGACTTGCGCGCGAAGTATTGCTGCCAGCGTTTGACATTCCTGAAGAATTCCAGGACCCTTTGGATGCAGATGGGGGTAAACGCGGTGAGAACAATTATTTGCGCCATTTGACCTACGAAGGAGCGAAGAAACGTTATGCAGAAATTTCAGATGAGGTGCGAGAGCGTATTGATTTCGAATTGGCAACGATTGAAAAAACAGGGTATCCAGGGTATTTCTTAATTGTACAAGACTTTTGTCATGCTGCGCGAGATATGGGCGTTTCCGTTGGGCCAGGTCGTGGGTCTGCGGCAGGTTCAGTGGTTGCCTATTGCACTGGAATCACCAATGTCGATCCGATAGAATACGATTTGCTCTTTGAGCGGTTCTTGAATCCCGACCGTGTGTCCATGCCGGATATTGATATTGACTTTGATGATGAGGGTAGAGGTCGCGTGATCGATTGGGTAATCAATAAATATGGTGCGAATCAAGTAGCACAAATCATTACCTATGGCACCATGGCGGCGAAATCATCGATTCGTGATGCCGCTCGTGTGATGGACCTTCCATTGCCTGAAGCTGATCGATTGGCGAAGCTGGTTCCCGATATTTCCTTGTCAAAGTTATTCAAGCTTCCAGAGCCAGAATTGGCCGAAAAGTTGAAAAACAATGCGGATGAAATTGCGAAGGCACGGGAACTTAAAGCAATTGCACAAGGGAATGACTTAGCAGCGCGCGTGGTCAACCGTGCCTTGCAATTGGAGGGCTCTGTGCGCAACACGGGTATTCATGCGTGTGGGGTAATCATCACGCCAGATGACATCACCAACTTTGTTCCTGTCGCAACCGCGAAGGATTCAGATATGTATTGTACACAGTACGACAATTCTGTGGCTGAATCTGCTGGATTGCTCAAGATGGACTTCTTGGGATTGAAAACATTGACGCTCATCAAGGATGCGGTGAAGAATGTCAAGTTGACTCGAGGAATTGATCTTGACCCTGACCAGTTTCCAATCGATGACGAAGCAACTTATTTGTTGTTCCAACGCGGAGAGACTGTCGGGATTTTCCAATACGAATCTGCTGGAATGCAAAAATACATGCGCGAATTGAAGCCAACCGTATTTGCGGATTTGATTGCCATGAATGCCCTGTACCGTCCAGGACCTTTGGAATACATTCCATCGTTCATTAAACGTAAACATGGAGACGAACCAATTGTCTATGATGTAGATGATTGTGAGGAATATTTGAAGGAAACATACGGGATTACGGTATATCAGGAGCAGGTAATGTTGCTCTCACAGAAATTGGCTGGATTTACCAAAGGTGAAGCAGATACATTGCGTAAAGCGATGGGGAAAAAGCAGAAGGATGTCTTGGATAAAATGAAACCTCTGTTTATTCAGCAAGGTGGGGAGAAAGGACACGACGCAACGAAACTGGAGAAAATCTGGAAGGACTGGGAGGCGTTTGCATCCTATGCGTTCAACAAATCGCACTCGACATGTTATGCTTGGATCGCTTACCAAACCGCATATTTGAAGGCAAACTATCCTGCTGAATACATGGCATCGGTGCTTTCAAACAATATGGGGGATATCAAACAGGTCTCTTTCTTCATGGAGGAATGCCGCCGTATGGGGGTTCCTGTTTTAGGTCCTGATGTGAATGAATCGAGTTTTCAGTTTACGGTAAATAAAGAAGGAGCAGTTCGTTTTGGATTAGGCGCCATCAAAGGAGTGGGTGGCGGACCTGTTGAATCGATCATCGAAGAGCGCGAAAAAGATGGAATCTATTCCTCGATTTTCAATTTTGCTGAGCGAATTGCACTGCGTGTCGTGACGAAGAAGGTCATGGAGAGTTTGGCCTATGCTGGTGGATTTGATTCTTTTACCAGTGTACACCGCGCACAATATTTTCATGAAGACACAAGTGGAAAGTCATTCCTAGAGAATTTGACGAAGTATGGTAATGCTGTTCAAGAGGCGAAACTTTCTCCTCAGATAGACATGTTCGGCGAGAGTACAGTAACCAAGTTGCCTGAACCTGAAATCCCGAAATGTGAGGAGTGGGGAAGCATCTATAAGCTCAATAGAGAAAAGGAAGTGGTTGGGATCTTCATTTCTGGTCACCCTATGGATGATTTCAGAATTGAGATTGAGTCATTCTGTAATGGGCGTATCGGGATGTTGAATGAGTTAGAGCAAAATAGAGGTCGAGATCTATTGATAGCAGCCACCGTTACTGAAGCAGAACATCGTCAAACCCGCAATGGTGATCCGTTTGGTACCCTACAGATTGAAGATTACACGGATAGTTACAAGCTTTTCCTTTGGAGAGAGAATTACCTAAAATATAAGCACTTCTTTCAGCCTGGCGCTTTTTTGGCTATTAAAGGGCGTATCGAAACTCCTCCGCGAAGAAATGAGTTGGAGTTTGTGATTCATTCCATTGATATGCTCCAAAATCTTAGGGAAACGAAGGCCAATACCATTCAGATTAAATTGTCAACCAAATCCCTAGACCAACGTTTAATAACAGATTTGAATAAGTTGTTTCTCGAGAATCCAGGTCGTTGTGATTTGCGCTTTACCGTTTTTGATCCATTGGATAATGTGGAGGTTCAGATGCCGTCAAAAAGTATCAAGGTGGACCCGTCGAATGAGTTGTTCAAGAAGTTAAAAAGCTTTGATATCGAATTTGAAATCCGTTAAGGAATCAAATCACGCAAGATCGTAAGATCCTCAACTTTTTCTGACTTACCAGCTTGCTGAAAGGAACTGATTAAATTGGTAATCATTCGTCGCAAAATAGCACTATTGGAGCAAGGTTCGAAATATTCACGGTCTTTAACGAGTTTGGATCGGTCTAAATATTCGCAAATTTCATTTTCGTCCAGTAAGCTCCCTTTGGTAAATGGATTTACGTAGAAAAGTACACCCCATTTATTGGGACTTGACGTATATACGGATGTGCCAAGTTCATCTAAATAGGCCAAAATAAAATGATTCGGCAAGTTGACACCGTAAAGCGGTATGTCTAAGGATTGTGCTACTATGCTATAAATCAAACACAAACTGAGTGGATTGCCTTTTCTAGTTTCTAAAACACTGTTGATGCATGAATTGTGAACAGCATAAAAATGCTTGGTATCTCCTTGGAACTTATATTTTTCGAAAAAGATGTGATTGAAGATTTTGACCTTTTCAAATGCGGTTTGTGTCGTGTTTATTTCAAGCCAAATGTCTTTACGAATTGCTTGAATTGTTTCGTGGACAATGGCGTCATCTAATCCTGGAAATTGATAATGTGCAATAATTAATGCCCCACGCAATAAATCTTTATCTTCAGAATTACACCAATTTTCCAATTGTGACTTAAGGTCTTCGAATTGAATTTCACGAATGATTTGGTCAACGCGTGATTGGAATACTAGATCATAATGGTCATGCTCCCATGAATTTTCGAGGTAGGGAATAGCATCACTGCCATAGCTGAGCAAGGTATCGCGAACATGCACAAAAATATGCTCATCCGGATCGTCAATCAATTGGATCAATGCTTTTATCGAATTTTCATCCCTCATCGAGTTCAAAGGTAGAAGAGATATTAGATGATTTTCTGACCTTGATTTTTGTTTTTCAATGATGAAATGTTAATTCTCACATTTTTTGTAACCCTACAAGGAGAAAAGCGTTAAAGCATGTACGGATCAATTATTAACATCTACAGGTTAAGGGAAGAGAGGCTTTAGGGCCTCTTTTTTTTGCATCATTCTTGCTAACTTCGTCCGAATTAAAATATTCCATCATGAAAACTATTTTCCTTTCTATCACAATTGCTTCATTGATCTCGTCATGTGCGACATGCAGAATTCAAAAAAACCTTCAAGACGGTGAATTGATAGGGGTCATTCGACTAGGAAATTCAGAATGTCCAGTGGTGATTTCCACAAAAGAAAATGGTGAGACCAAAGGATATTATCCTGTTAACATGGATGATTCACTGAAAGTAGATAATGTAGATGGAAAAAAGATCATATTTACATATGCCCCAAGTCGCGCCCCACAGCCTGCTGGATGTGATGTGGATATGACCATTACGCTCTTGACTACACGTTGGGCGAAATAAGCTTCCGAGGGTCAAGGATTGCTTCTTTGATGTTCATAGATGAAGTCCCAAACCAAGTAGGCGAGAGCTTTTCCAACAATTTTATTTTCGTGTTCGCTTGATGGGGCACCTTCAGGGAGGTGTAAATAGGTGCAATTCGCGCTATTGGCTAAGGTCTTCACAAACATACGCGCATCATTCAACGAAAATCCACTCGGTGTAAAGGCTGATGAAGGCATTCCTGTAATGGCATCCATATCCAATTCAATCCCATAATTTCCCAGTGATTCCAAGTGTGACTTTTCCGAATACACATCGGTGAGTAAATCTCTTTTTCCTAATAAATAATCATCAAATAGTGAATATCCACAGTCCTTTCTGTTCAGAAAATTGAGAATGAAACTGTTATTGTATTGTGGATGAAGTCCAATTACGGAGTAATAATGGATGATTTTCTCTTCTAAACCGAATGAAAAGGAGTTGCCACTGTGCCGCAATTCTGTCGCACGACAATCGCCGTGTGGATCCATGTTGATAATGCCTAAACTTGATTCAGATGACTTGTGAATAGCCCGGATAATAGGTAACGCGTTGTTGTGCCCACCTCCGATTACTACTGGAATCATTCCTTGGCTAAGAAAAGGCTGAAGCGTTTCTGATACAATCTCGTCCAATTCTTCGACTGTTGGATGTTCGTTGGGTAAGGAAGTACTCACTTGGACCGTTCCAGCAATAAGTATGTCCTTTCCAACAAGAAATCGATTGGACTGCATATTGAGAAATCGCGGCAAGAAGGCACTAAATCCTTTTTCAGCTCCATGAAGACCTAGGTTTAAACGCGGCCCAACACTTTCTTCAATGCCAAGAATCACGTATTTGCAACCTCCTTGGTTTGAATAGTCTTTCACTTGTTGACCAAGACGTGTTTCTCCTTCGCGAACCGTTGTGTTTGTCTGGATGAAATCTTTTGTGGACGGAATAAATAGAAAGGGCTTAGTCATGACAAAGGTAGGGTTGGATTCGATCGATGAATTCTACTGGGGGAGCTACCGGTCTCATGTTTTCTTTTTTCACGAATACCAATGTCGTCGATGCTACGCATATCTCTTTGTCACTTTCATTTGTAATGCGGTAATCGAAAAGCAAACGAGATCCGCGCAATTCTGTGATTTGAGTTTCAATTCGCAGTAAATCGTCATAGTACGCAGGGGCAAAGTACTTTACTTGAAATTCCGAAACAGGCAGCATAACCCCGCTGTTCTCCAATTCTTTGTAACTCATGCCAACACTCCGCAATGCTTCTACACGTCCGACTTCAAAATATTGTGCATAGTTGCCGTAATAACAATATCCCATTTGGTCTGTTTCGCTGTAGCGAACTCGAAGTTCTATGGTGTTTGAAAATGAAAGTTTCATTGATCTGTAATTATCCGCTAAAATAATGAAATGAAGCTGATTTATTTCCCTTGGGTTTTCCTAAATTTGACATTAGGTTTTATCGTGAGTAAATAGCTCGTTTTTGGGCAATGACCAGAATATTTGGCAATGAAAACAACGTCCTAATTCCGCTGTTGAAGTTTTGAACGAATTTTCTAATTAACAAGTAAAACTTTTCAAAAAGTCAACCCCCTTTTCACTTTTTTTTTAACTTTTTTATTAGAACATTTGTCCTCGAGAATAAAACACTCTTTATCAGAGGTAACTCGACACGGAAAACTATACTGCTTACTTATCAAATTAAAAGGACTTTCAATGGGGAATAATCACGAAATCGTTTGGAATTCATGTTTAAAAGTGATCAAGGATAATATTTCTTTGCAAGCATATAAAACATGGTTTGAACCGATTGTGCCGGTAAAGCTAGAAGACAATATTCTGACAATTCAAGTACCATCCCATTTCTTTTATGAGTGGCTTGAAGAACATTATATTACGCTTTTAAAGAAAGTGATTAAAAAGGAGCTTGGAGCGGAAGGAACCCTTGAGTATAGTATCGTAATGGAAAACACCGCTACGAATTCAACACCGTATACAGTGAAGTTGCCAGCATTGAACAGAAAATCTGTGAAAAATGCACCGGTGACGATGCCAATCAACTTAAATGAGAACCAAATCCGCAATCCATTCATTATTCCAGGATTAAAGAAAGTGAATGTTGATTCGAACCTGAATCCTTCGTATTCGTTTGAAAACTTCATTGAAGGAGACTGTAACCGTTTGGCGCGTGCTTCTGGTTATGCTGTAGCGAATAAGCCAGGTGGAACGGCCTTCAACCCATTATTGATTTATGGTGGTGTAGGTCTTGGTAAAACGCACCTCGCTCATGCCATTGGTATTGCCATTAAAAATCAAACACCGAACAAAACGGTTTTATATGTTGGTTCTGAGAAATTTGCGCACCAGTTCATTGATGCGTTAAAGAATCACACAACGAATGACTTCATCCATTTCTATCAAATGATTGATGTGTTGATCATTGATGACGTTCAGTTCTTCTCTGGTAAAGAGAAAACTCAGGACGTTTTCTTCCACATTTTCAATCACTTGCACCAAAATGGAAAACAAATTATCCTTACATCGGATAAACCACCTGTAGAAATGCAAGGAATGGAGCAGCGACTTCTTTCTCGTTTTAAATGGGGACTTTCAGCGGATTTAGGAACCCCAGATCTTGAAACGCGTATCGCTATTCTTGAAAAGAAGATGTATGGAAATGGTATCGATCTTCCACGCGATGTGGTTGAATACCTTGCATACTCAATCAACACGAATGTGCGTGAGATGGAAGGTGCGTTGAATACCCTTCTAGCACAAGCATCACTCAACAAGAAAGCCATCACGCTCGAATTGGCGAAGCAAATGGTAGATAAATTTGTGAAAAATACAGCGCGTGAGGTATCTATCGAGTACATACAGAAAGTGGTGTGTGACTATTTTGATTTGCCTATTGAAATGCTGAAAAGCAAGACAAGGAAGCGCGAAGTCGTTCAGGCACGCCAAATCTCTATGTTCTTCTCAAAGAAAATGACAAAATCATCGTTGGCAAACATCGGTGCACATTGCGGAGGTAAAGACCATGCAACAGTGCTTCACGCATGCCGCACGGTGACGAATCTTTCAGAGACAGACAAACAATTCCGTGCTTACTTGGAAGACCTAGAAAAGAAATTGACGATTCAATAATTGAATTTTAGAAGACACGAAAGTCCGCTTATGGCGGACTTTTTTTTTGTGGGTTAAACGCGCTGAAAAAATGAGTAATATTGCTGGAAATAAGAGAAAAATAATGTGCTTCTTCATGGTCACGAAGATACGAAAAGGAAAGTCCAAATTGGGTGATGACGGCGAAGACAACCTATAAAACGATTAAAGAGCTTTCTGAAGGTTTATATCGGGAGAAGGGTTCGAAATTCATCGCGTATGCTGCACCTTACTCTTCGGAAGCACAAGCAAAAGAATTGTTGGAGTCATGGCGTAAGGCACATCATCAGGCTAGGCATGTATGTTATGCGTATCGATTTGGTTCTGACGGAATAATATTTCGTTCAAACGATGATGGAGAACCTAGCAATTCAGCAGGGATTCCGATTTTAGGTCAGTTGCAATCCTTCGAAATTACCGATGTCCTTGTTGGTGTGGTCCGCTATTTTGGCGGAACAAAACTTGGGGTAGGTGGATTGGTTCAGGCGTATAAAACGGCAGCGCGTGATGCCATAGAAAATGCGACGATTATCGAAAAGGAAGTGCAAAAGCAAATCCGATTGTCTTTTCCCATGGCACAGATGCCTTTCGTGATGCATGCACTGAAACAACTCAATATGGAAATCATCTCAAGAGATTTTTCAGACGTTTGCGAAATTCAACTCGCCCTGCCAATCGCCTCCGCTGAAAATTTACTGTCCGAACTATCGACACTTCCATCGGTCGAAATCGTTCACATTTAATTACATATTTATATGGAAATCCTTAAAAAATTGACTTCAATACGCGCCGCATCAGGAGATGAAGCTCCAATGAAGGAGTATATTTTAAATTATGTTGCAACGCATTCTTCATCCTGGAAAGTCGTTCCGAAAATTATTCAAGGTCAAGGCTTTCAAGATTGTATCATTTTGATCTTTGGTCAACCGCGCACTGCCATCTACGCGCACATGGACAGCATTGGGTTTACAGTGGGGTATGACAATGAGTTGATCCGCATCGGTGGACCAAAAGTAGAGGAGGAAGAGATTCATTTAGTAGGCTCGGATTCGAGAGGAGAAATTGAGGCTGAATTGATGTTGATTGAAAATGAGGACGAGAGCATTTCTTTAAAATGCATTTTTGACCGTGAAATCGATCGAGGTACAAACTTGACCTTTAAACCTAATTTTCGAGAAACGGATGAATATGTTCAATCTCCTTATTTGGACAATCGTTTGGGTATTTGGTCAGCATTAAAGGTTGCGGAGACTTTAGAGCATGGAGCAATCGTGTTTTCCACCTATGAGGAACACGGGGGGAATTCCATTGGATTTTGTGCGCACTACCTAATGGAAAATTACGGCATTTATCAAGCCTTGGTTTCTGATATTACGTGGGTTACAGATGGTGTAGAACATGGAGGGGGCGTGGCAATTTCCATGCGGGATGGCAGTATTCCTAGACGTAGCTATTTGAACAAGATCCTAGAATTGGCAGACGCTTCGGGTATTCAATACCAGCTCGAAGTGGAATCCGCAGGTGGCAGCGATGGTACAATGCTTCAGCGTTCACATCTTCCGATTGATTGGTTGTTTATTGGCGCACCTGAAGATCATGTTCACACGCCTAATGAACTGGTTT
>Ga0315908_10002256_pt1 | contig 14178 bp, 16 predicted proteins | sample LakEriMetagenome_12_FD_203520 | JGI IMG/M metagenome (GOLD analysis project Ga0315908, IMG submission 203520) | Freshwater fungal communities from buoy surface, Lake Erie, Ohio, United States - Buoy 4 MA124 | ecosystem: Environmental > Aquatic > Freshwater > Lake > Lake biofilm | place: USA...
GTCAAACGTATTGGCACATCGGCAGCCAAACAAATTGCCGAGGGTCATGCCCAAAATTTGACGTATTAAGCACATTAACTATACCGTTACATGAAAAGTAAATTTCTTTTTTTTGCCCTGCTCATCACTTGGTCCATTCAGGCACAGCTGCTGCGTCAAAACAATCAGTTGCCACCCAGACCAGCCAGTTGTGAGTCTACCCCTGAATCCCAACTTGAGCAATGTTTTGCAGAATATGTGCAAGATTTTATATACAACCATATCGAATTGCCAGCATACGCAAAGGAACCTTCTTATCAGGCCAACCTTATGGTTTTGTTTGAAGTTACAGAAGGTGGGAGCTGCAAGGTTTTGTATGTGGACAGTCCAGATACGGCATTAACCCAAGCGACACAAACCGTGTTTGGCCTATTTCCTTTGTTTCAACCGGCCACTTTTGATGGACGACCTACCTTTGCGAAGTTCAGCATAAAGATTGCTATTCCGCTTAAAAGCAGTGCAGACTTGGCGGCCGAGGCTAAACAACAGGCGCAAACTTCGGCGCAAGATTATTACCAAAACCGCAACAAGGAATTGCAGGAATACGACAAAATAACCTATGCCAAGTACAGTAATCCCGAGTACAAAAGCGCCATTTCAATTCCTTTTTCGCATAGTTTTTACGCCCATTTTGATGCGGCACTCAACCAAGTAGGAGGGAATAATCATACTGCAATCAAGCCTTTTTCGTACCGAACAGTCGCGGCATATTACTCTATCGAAAACGAACACAAATCGATGTTGTATGCCAAAAAAGGATGGTGGGGCCGTAAGCTGTTTAACGAACACATGGCTGCTATTCAAGGGGATTCGTATTGGTTTACGGTAAACCCCATTGTTGATTTTCAGTTGGGTAAAAGTTCTTCAACGGTATCCAATGCTACATTTATCAATACCCGCGGGGTGCAGGTGCAAGGGGGATTGGGTCAGCAACTTACGTTTTCTACTACTGTTTTTGAAAGCCAAGGCCGTTTTGCCGATTACTTTAACCGCTATGCTGAATCCATCGCGCCAGCCGGGGGTGATCCTGCAGTAATTCCAGGTATTGGCATTGCCAAACGATTTAAAACCAACGCCTATGATATGCCATTGGCTGAAGCAACCATCACCTATACACCGGCTGACTTTTTTACCTTGCAAAGTGGTTATGGCCGAAACTTTGTAGGCGATGGTTACCGTTCTTTAATCACTACCGACGGGGTGAGTCCGTATCCTTATTTTAAATTGAACACCAAATTCTGGAAAATACAATACACCAACACCTACATGTTTTTAAAGGATGTTCGGCCAGAAGTCACCTTAGAACGCACCTATGCGACCAAATACTTGGCCAATCATTACCTGAGTTGGAATGCCTCTAAGCGATTAAATATTGGTTTTTTTGAATCGGTGATTTGGGCCAACACCAACGGACGTGGCTTTGACATGAGTTTTTTTAATCCCATTATTTTTTACCGCTCTGTCGAATTTGCCTCCTCTGCCCGAACAGGAAATGCTTTACTGGGCTTAACGGGAAAATACAAATGGAACAACCAGTTTAATTTTTACGGCCAGTTTTTGTTGGATGAATTTTCGTTGCAAGACATCAAAGCAGGCGAAGACAGCTGGAAAAACAAGTACGGCTATCAGCTAGGGGTTAAGTATTTTAATGCATTCAACATTCCGCACTTGTTGTTGCAAGTGGAGTACAATCAGGTGCGGCCGTATGTGTATGCCCACAGCGATCCGTTGACTAATTACGGCCACACCAACCAAAGTTTGGGTCACCAATGGGGCGGAAATTTCAAGGAGTGTATTTTTATTGCGCGTTATTTTAAAGGCCGTTTTTTTGCTGACGGTAAACTTACTTATGGTACACGTGGCTTAGATTTTAATACTACCGACAACACCTTAAATTATGGCAGCAACATTTATCGTGATTACGACGAGCAACGCGCAGCCAATTCCGGAGTAGTGATTGGACAAGGAAATAAAACGACCATCCTAATTGCCGATTTCCAAGCCGGTTTTTTAGTAAACCCCGCCACCAATCTAAAGTTGTTTGGCAATTTGATTTACAGAAACTTCAATCCCTTAGAAAACACGGAATTGCATTTTAAAGAAAAAACCATTTGGGTTACCCTAGGTTTGCGCACGGATATTTTTAATTGGTATTTGGATTATTAATAGGCAAATTCAGTGTAAAAAATATACGAATTATGCTGCCAAATTCAAGTTGGGAATTCCTATATTTGCGCCACTTTTAAACCCCTTATGCATTCCAAATCGCCTTCTTTTTCGTTCAAGCAATTGGCAGTTGATTTTAAAGACATTACCAAAGCTGGTTTGGCTATTAGTGTTGTTTTTTCATCAGTTGCAGGTTACTTGTTGGGAGTCAAGAATCTACAAGAATTACAGGCTAGCATCTTGCTTATGCTTGCTTTTGGGGGTTATTGTATGGTAGGCGCTTCAAATGCCTTTAACCAAGTAATCGAAAAAGACTTGGACGCCTTAATGGATCGTACCAAAAATAGGCCGGTTGCTTCAGGTAGAATGAAGCCAAACCACGCCCTTCTATTGGCGAGCATACTCACCTTGATTGGACTTGTAATGTTGTATATGATCAATCCTAAGACGGCTATGTTTGGGGCCATATCCATCTTTTTGTACACTAGTTTATACACCCCGCTAAAGACCGTCACCCCGCTTTCTGTCTTTGTAGGCGCCTTTCCTGGCGCCATACCCTTTATGCTAGGTTGGGTAGCTGCTACGGGTCACTTTGGCATTGAAGCGGGTACGTTATTTTTGATACAGTTTTTTTGGCAATTTCCTCATTTTTGGGCCATTGGTTGGTTTTTGTTTGAGGATTATGAAAAAGCCGGATTTTATATGTTGCCTTCGGGAAAAAAAGACACCTCAACTGCCTTGCAAACCATTTTATACACCTGTTGGTTAATGGTTGCCAGTTTATTGCCGGTTTTAGGGCTAACAGGTCAGTTTTATATTACACCAATTACGGCGGTATTTGTATTTTTGCTTGGCGTTTGGATGTTGTACTTTGCCATTCAATTGTACAATAAACGCACAGCAAAAGCAGCTCGAACGTTGATGTTAGTGAGCGTATCCTATATTACTCTTTTGCAGTTACTCTATATCGCTGATAAATTTTTAAGATAATGGAACAAGAAAAAATGACCCGGGAAGAACACAAAGCCCGTACAGATCGTTCGTACAAATTATTGCTTTTGTTTGCCATGTTAAGCATGACTATGATGTTTGCCGGTTTAACAAGTGCGTTTGTAGTGAGTAAATCAAGGCCGGATTGGCTCAAGGATTTTCAGATGCCTTCTGCCTTTTATGTGAGTACCGTACTCATCATTTTGGGAAGTGTAACCATGCACCTGGCCAAAAAATACATCCAAAAAGATCAACGTGCAGCCACCACAAAGATGTTGTGGAGCACCTTGCTGTTGGGAATATTGTTTTTTGTATTTCAATTTTTGGGCTACCAACAAATCATTGCGCAAGGGTTTTATTTTACGGGAAGTGCAAGCTCTATAACCACTACTTTTTTGTATGTGGTTACCCTTACACACTTGCTGCATCTTTTAGGCGGAATAATTTCGCTTTTGGTTATAATTTATAATCATTTTAAACAAAAATACAATGCAAGTCAAACCCTTGGAATTGAGTTAGGTGCGATGTATTGGCACTTTCTGGATTTATTATGGATTTATTTGTTTTTGTTTTTAAATTTTTTCAACTAAGAAAAAAACGTAAATTTGAACACTTTTTAATGAACTACTTTTTATGGGAGCGACAGTAACAACTGCAAACACTGAAGAAAAAACTTGGGGCGGCGGAAATGAGCCGTTAGGAGCAAGTTATGGCAAATTAATGATGTGGTTTTTTATCGTATCAGATGCCTTAACCTTTTCTGGATTTCTTGCTGCGTATGGTTTTTCACGATTTAAATTTATTGAAACTTGGCCTTTGCCAGACGAAGTTTTTACTCACTTCCCATTCATGCACGGAGTTTCAGCGCCCATGTACTATGTGGCCTTAATGACATTTATTTTGATTTTCTCTTCGGTTACGATGGTTTTGGCTGTAGATGCTGGACACCACATGAACAAAAAGAAAGTAACGTTCTACATGTTCTTGACCATTATTGGTGGTTTAATCTTCGTGGGTTCTCAAGCTTGGGAGTGGAAGAACTTTATCAAAGGAGAATATGGCGCTATCGAGACAAAAGGAGGAAGCTTATTACAGTTTGTGGATAACACCGGAAAACGTTTAAAATTAGAAGACTTTGCGGTACACTTGCCAGAAGAACGCGAGCAATTGAAACGCAGCAATTCTTACTGGTTCAGTGATGAGCCTACTTTACCAACCTATTCTGTAGCAGAAGTACAAGCTGGTTTTAAAGCCCATCCTGAAGTGTTGGTGCGCATTGAAACCATCTACAAAGATGATGAAGCCAAAAAAGATTTAACGATTGATCACAAATTAAGCAAAAACAAACATAAAACCATCCTTACTCGTGCCGCTTCAGAAGATCGATTGGCTAATGCGGCTTTGGTTGTTGAAGGCGCGAACTTAACCCGTAACGAATACGGCAGCAAACTATTTGCGGACTTCTTTTTCTTCATCACAGGATTCCACGGATTCCACGTATTTTCAGGAGTAATCATCAACATCATTATTTTCTTCAATGTGTTGTTGGGCACTTACGAAAAAAGAAAAACATACGAAATGGTTGAAAAAGTGGGACTCTACTGGCACTTCGTAGATTTAGTTTGGGTTTTTGTATTTACATTCTTCTATTTAGTTTAATTTTTTTGATCTGATTATTATGTCACACGAACACGTATCGAATACCAACAGAATTTGGCTTGTATTTGGAATACTATCTGTAGTTACCATTGTTGAGGTTTTTCTCGGGATCATAAAGCCTGAATCGCTGCACATGACTAATTTTTTGGGCATGAATTTACTAAACTGGATTTTCATCCTTTTAACCATTTTTAAAGCCTATTATATTGTTTGGGCATTTATGCACATGGAAGGGGAAAAAAGCGGACTTCGTTGGTCTGTAGTTGCTCCGGTAATTTTCTTGGTATTGTATTTATTATTTATTTTATTGATAGAAGCGAACTACGTTTTTGAAGTATTTAAAAACGCGACCATTAAATGGAATTTTTAATTCAATAATATTGTCAACAAGAGGTACGTCTATTGGCGTACCTTTTTTTATTTTTGCACACAGATATACCCAATCCAATGAAGAAAAATGCTGTACTATTAATTCTATTTATTCTACCCATTGTGGCGTATCTTTTTTTTGCTACTGGGGTGAATAAATTTATGTTTTTACCTACAGTAACACCAACGATTCCGGATGTTGTTCAATGGAAATCGCTAGACGGAAAACCCGTTTCATTGGATAAAAAAATTACAATTTTGGGTTTTGCTGGACAGGATGTATTGAAACGAAAAGGAAATTATTTTAATTTAAATCAAAAAATTTACCTTAAGAATAAAGACTTTACTGACTTTCAGTTTGTGATCATTGCACCTACTGGTTCTGAGCAAAAAGTGTGTGAGCTATTTGAAGGACTAAAAAGTTTGTCAGACACCTCGAAGTGGTTGTTTGTCTTTGCGCCACAAACAGAAATTCAAAGTTATTTTTCTAAGCTAAAACTGAAAGGCAAATTGGATCCCGATGGAGGAAGTAATTTTGTGTACATCATCGACAAAAAAAGAAACCTGCGCGGCCGCAAAGACCCAAAGGAATACAAAGAAGGATACAACGCGATTTCGCCTGCTGATGTATACAACGAAATGACTGACGATGTGAAAGTAATTCTCGCTGAATACCGATTGGCTTTGAAACGCAATAACGCTGATCGTCAAAACTAAAGAAACAGTATGGCCTCAAAAACCTCCTATATTGGCATTTCGTTTGTAGTATTGGTCTTTGGTATTTTTGCCGTTCCTAATATTATTGATAGAATTTCTTCGGGAACTACCGTTAAGGGAGCTGGTTTAGATATCATTAGCACGGGCAAAGCAAGTAAGAATCTGGTTACGATTGGACCAGCGCCCGGTTTTTCGCTAACGGATCAACAGGGGAAAACAATCACAACTGCCAATTACAAAGGCAAGGTATATGTGTTAGAATTTTTCTTTTCTACTTGTCCGTCCATTTGCCCAATCATGAATCGCAACATGATCGATATCCAAAATAAGTTCTTTGGAAACCCCAATTTTGGCATCGTCTCGATCACGATCAATCCAGAGTACGATACACCTGCGGTACTGCTTGAACATGCAAAGGAGTTGGACGTAAAATCTTCGAATTGGCATTTTTTAACCGGCGATAAATCGTATATATTTGATTTGTCCAATAAAGGATTTAATTTGTATGCGGGACAAAACCCCAAAATACAAGGCGGATTTGAGCATTCAGGTTTGTTTGCCTTAATTGATAAAAAAGGAAATATTCGTTGCCGAAAAGACCAATACGGTAATCCCATTTTATATTACGATGGCCTCACCAAAGAAGGAGTAAAGAACATACAAAAAGACATACAACTATTACTACAAGAATAAATATGGAACCAAAAACTATCGAACAAAAGTCAAAAACATTTATTGTTATCGTATCTATTTTAATCCCCGTTGTGGTCGCTATTTTATTTAATGTGAAACTAAATGATTTTGGATACAACGTGGCTCCCATGCATTTTTTGCCGCCGATCTATGCCGGCATTAATGCCTTAACTGCCTTAGTACTCGTGGCGGCTGTGTTGGCTATCAAAAACGGAAAACGACTTGTTCACGAGCGATTAATGACATCAGCAATTGTGTTGTCGGTATTGTTTTTAGTGATGTATGTGATTTACCACATGACTACTGAGTCTACCAAATTTGGTGGAGAAGGCGCCCTTCGGTTGGTGTATTTTGGATTCTTAATTTCGCACATTGTCTTGTCGATTGCCATAATTCCATTGGTGCTCATTACTTATGTAAGGGCTTTGTCACAACGCTTTGATCAACACAAAAAAATAGCCAAAATCACTTTCCCAATTTGGCTATACGTGGCTGTGACGGGCGTGATCGTATATTGGATGATTGCCCCTTACTATGTGTCGTAAAGAAAAATATGCTTTTTGGGCGGTTGTCCTTTATCTGTGTAACAGTTCTATAGGATTGGCGCAATGTGCCATGTGCAGAGCCGCTATTGAGACCGAAGGAAACACCACCAAAGCCGAAGCATTAAATGACGGAATCGTGTACCTCATGGCCATGCCCTATGTGTTGGTAGGTATTTTGGGTTACATCATCTACCGCATGCGAAAAAAAAAGCTGGTCTAGCTATTTAATGCCGTCAACGGTAACTTTCACCTCTCCAGTAATTTTCACAAAAGCCAACAAGGCTTGATTCGTCAATTGTATTTTTTGAAAATCCAAGCTATTCAAGTTACCATTCACAAAAACACCGGGCATGGGGCTGTAGTTTTTCATGAATTTCACCAAATTTTGCTTTCCTTCTTCCAGGTTTCCTTGGATAGAATACCGGCAATTTTCTTGCATTTTCTTGAGAATCAATCCTTGTGCTAGCCAACTAGCGGTTTTCATGAGTCGGCTTTTGGTGTCGATCACGTAATCTAAATCTTCAAAGTAAATTTCTTTGGCCTCGGGATTGTAGGCGGGAAGACCAGACAAATAGACCGTTCCATTTACACTTCCCAACAAATCTAAGGCAATAATGAGTTTCCCTTCTTTATGCCAAAGGGATACATTTTGTACCGCTACTTTCTTCTTTCCATTTCCAAATTCTTGGCCTTTGAAATTGGCCGTCATGATGCGCGAAGCATTGTCATAAGTAGACACGGCAACTACATTGGCCGCAACAGCATTGGGTATTTTTGATGCGGTTTTGAGCGAAATTTTGTTTTTATCAAATTTAGATGGGGGCTGTTGTCCAATGCGGGTTTCCATCAGGCATTTGAATCCCAAATCAAAATGGATGGCTTCTTTTTGAACTTGCGCATCGGTGCTGTATAATTCTTGTGGGGTAATGCTAAGCCAGGTTTGGTAGGCTTTGTTCATTTCAAATGGCGTGGTAATTTTTTCTAATGAGGCCAACACATTGGGTTTAAAATCAACTGCAGTAGCAATGGCATTGTCAATGGTTTTTTCGATTTTGGCTTTAAACAAACGCACAGCTGGATTGATTAAATAGGTTAGGGGCACTGACTTCCCAAATACCGTCACTGAGGGACTTTCATTCCAGTTTATCGATCGGAATTCGGTGTTGGTACTTAGTTTCCAGTTGGCCATGTGCACATCACTCACTAAGGTGATTACGCCATTGAAATTAAATTCGCGGGTATCATACAAATCAATTCCCAGTTTGGATGTCCCAATACGGTACTTGATTTGCGCCTTCAAAGGCAAAATTGTTTTGATTTTTCCTGCCTCATTTTCAATTTGGATTGCGGCTTGTTTCCATATTTTCACTTCCAAATTATCGTCCTCAATGGTGTTGTCGTCATATATTAAGCCCGTCAACGATTTGTTGATTTGGTTTTCGATATCCTGTAGCTGTATGCTTATCGGCATGTTGATGTAAGAGGGGGTTGCGTCATAGAGCAAAGGCGCAGCATTATCAGCAACGGGTTTTAACGCCTCGATTTTTGACGTAGATCCACAATTAGAAAACAGGACAACTGTTCCCAGCAATAGGCATTTTGAAATAAATCGTATCATTTTTAGCTATTTTGCCCACAAAAGTACAGCATTTACTTGGCATGATTTTATTAAAATTCTGGTAAAGTTTCATTTGTGTTTCGCCAAAAAAATTAACAAACATTTTTAAAAAAATGCGTTTACAATGATACCTTTGCAGCACATTAAAATGAATCCTATTTTATGACCGTTAAGCAATTTTGTGTAGTTGGTTTACTCATTTGCTTTGCCGCCACAGGCAATGCACAACAACCGCAAAAATGGACCTTAGAAGACTGTGTCAATTATGCTTGGACGCACAACATCAGTGTGAAGCAATCTGAGTTGGATGTGCAGTCTGCACAAATAGAAAAATCGGCAGGTTTTGGGGCTTTTCTTCCCTCGGCAAATGCCAATACCTCGCACAGCTGGAACGTGGGTTTAAATCAAAACATCACCACGAACTTACTCGAGAATCAAACCACGCAGTTTACCTCATTGGGTGCCAATGTGGGCGTTGATATCTACAAAGGACTGCAAAATCAACATCGCTTTCGCAAATCCAAGTTGGCAATCATCGCCGCACAATACCAATTGGCAAAGATGAAAGACGACATTGGATTAAATGTAGCCAATGCATTTTTGCAAATACTGTTCAACAAAGAGAGCCTAAAAGTGCAAAAAGACCAGTTGTCCATTAGCGAAAAGCAAATGCAACGCACACAAGAGTTTGTAGACGCAGGTGTTTTGCCACGTGGAGATGTCTTGGATAGTAAAGCAACGGTAGCTGCAGACAAGCAAAAAGTGGTGGTGGCTGAAAACGCATTGCTCATATCAAAACTAAGTTTAGCGCAATTGCTGCAGTTGGATAATTTTCAGGAATTTGACATCGTCGACGCCGATTACCAAGCGGTTCAAAGCGAGGTCATGTTTCAAACACCGGCTGCCATTATCTCCAAAGCGAAAGAAAACAGAGTGGAACTCAAATTAGCCAAAACCAATATGGACGTTGCTAATAAAGACATCAGAATTGCTAGATCGGCATACCAACCTACCATTCAAGGCTTTTATGGCTTTAATTCCAGGATTTCCTATGCGGATATTCCACTTTTTGACGCCACTGGGAACCTCATAGGCACACGAGGGCCTTTGCCGTTTAGTCAACAATTCAACAACAACAAAGGACACCAGTTTGGCTTGCAACTCAACGTGCCAATCTTTAATGGTTTTTCAGCTAAATACAATGTCATGCGTGCCAAAGTAGCTTTTGAACGCACCAAAATTGCGTATGCACAAAGTGAATTAGATCTGGAGCGTACCATCTACTCGGCCTTTACAGATGCCCAAGGCGCCTACAAAGCCTATGAGTCAGCGTTAACGGCTCGCGATGCGCGGAGTACCGCATTGGCCTATGCCAAAGAACGCTTTGATGTGGGACTCATGAATACCTTTGAGTACAACCAAGCACAAACCTTATTTGTAAATGCTCAGTCCGAAGTGTTGCGCACCAAATATGATTATATTTTTAGAACCAAAATTGTTGAATTTTATTTTGGTCTACCCATTATATTAAAACCGTAAGTTATGTCAAAAAAAACCACCTACATTCTTGTTGGTTCAGCAATTTTACTTGTTGTTGTCCTTGTTACCCTTTCTAAACTGAATATGCTTGGTTCCAAAGAGAACATCATTGAAGTTGAAGTGGCCAAAGCCAGCGAAATTACAATTATTGAAACTGTTTCGGCTACGGGTAAAATTCAGCCTGAAATTGAGGTAAAGATTTCATCTGAAGTATCGGGAGAAATTATCTCGCTTCCCATTAAAGAAGGGCAGGTAGTAAAAAAAGGTGATTTATTAGTGAAGATCAACCCCGATTTATATACCTCAGGCTATAACCGAACTGTTGCTGGGCTTTCGCAGACCAAAGCTGGGTTGAGTCAAGCCGATGCCGCCTATAATGAGGCCAAAGCCAACTTCGACAGAAACAAAACCTTATTTGACAAAGGCATCATTTCTAAGTCGGATTGGGACAAAGCGGTATCTGCTTTTGAATCGGCCAAAGCCAATAAACAATCGGCCTATTTCAACGTGAGAAGTGCCTCTGCAACAGTAAATGAAGCCAAAGATAATTTAGGTCGCACCACCATATATGCGCCTGCAGATGGGACTATTTCTATGCTCAACGTTGAATTAGGTGAACGCGTTTTAGGAACCCAACAAATGACCGGAACTGAACTGTTGCGTGTAGCCAACTTAAATAATATGGAGGTTGAAGTAGACGTAAACGAAAATGATATTGTAAAAATCAGTGTGGGTGATTCGGCAAATGTGGAAGTAGATGCCTACCTCAAAAAGCAATTCAAAGGAGTCGTGACGAGTATTTCAAATTCTGCAAGTACTACCTTAACGGCTGATCAGGTGACCAATTTTAAAGTCAAAGTACGCATTGTCAAATCGTCCTATGCTGATTTGGTGGCTGGGAAACCCGCCAGTTATTCGCCCTTTCGTCCGGGTATGACAGCTACTGTTGATATCATTACCAAACGAAAAGAAAACGTAATTGGGGTGCCTATTAGTGCGGTAGTCATCAAAACGGACACCACTCCGGTTAAGAAAATAGTTGTGGAAGACGAAGCAACAGACCAAACCATCAAGTCCAAAAGCGACAAAAAAATGGAGTGTGTATTTGTCAAAAAAGGATCCAAAGCCGTGATTAAAGTGATCAAAACCGGCATTCAAGACGATACCAATATTGAGGTAATCTCCGGATTATCCAAAGGCGACGAGTTGATCATTGGACCCTACACTACGGTTTCAAAAGATTTGAATTCGGGCGACAAGATTTCTGTAAACAAGTCACCAGCCACCAAAAAATAATGGCTTACATTCTTCACATCGAAACGGCAACTAAAAATTGTTCGGTTGCACTTTCATTCGAAGGAACATTACTTGCATGCCAAGAGCTGGCAACGGATGGCTATGCCCATGCCGAAAAATTACACGTTTTTATTGACACACTTTTGCAACAAGCAAACGTGCAATTTGCCCAACTCAATGCAATTGCCGTTAGCAAAGGTCCGGGTTCTTATACAGGATTGCGCATCGGCAACTCGGCAGCCAAAGGCCTGTGTTTTGTCTTGCACATTCCATTAATAGCGATTGATACTTTAGCTGTTTTGGCCGCGCAAGCGCAATCGCTTGTAAAAGAAGGATACATTGTGCCCATGTTAGACGCACGCAGAATGGAAGTGTACTCGGCAGTATATACGCCTCAATGCGACCTTTTCCAAGCAGTACAAGCGGAAATACTTGACGAGCAATCGTATGGCACGTTTACAGATTCCCTTTATTTTGTGGGTGATTGCCAAGACAAATTAAAAACCGTTTTGACGCAACCGAATTTTAATTTTATTCCAGAGGTTGTTTATCCCTCGGCCAAGGACATGCCCGAGTTGAGCTACGCAAAATACCTGAACAAAGAGTTTGAAGACTTGGCCTATTACGAGCCGTTTTACTTAAAAGATTTTTTGGTTACGGTTTCCAAAAAATAAACTATAGTCCGTTTAAAAACACCATTAATTCCAGGCGGTCATTCTGCTGTTTAAGGTCCAATGGATGTTGATTAAAGTAATTTTCAATTTGCTCTTTTTGGCTAGGAAACAACTGGACAAGTTGTTTTTTTGATGTGGGAAATTCAAACACCCCAGCTTTTTCTTTTTTAAGGTACCAGGTTTCTGTCGCTTTTACATACTTGGCAGGACGGGAGGTTTCAAGGGTAGTTTTGGCTGTTCTTCCTTCATAGTAAGTAATGTTTTCCTTGCTGTATAGCGTAAAATTTCCTTCCACATGGCGTTCGATTAAATAACCCGTATGGTTTTTCCCAGATCGATGCGTATAGGTTGTCAGCACATATTTGATCTCTGGCTCACCTAAAAAAATCGGGCTAAAATCGGCCAGTTTGTCCAAAATTAGCGTGTCACTTTTTGGTGTAATGAATTCAAATTCATCGGCATGCACATTGTAACGCATTCGTGCCTTTTGATTTACACGTTCAATTTTTGCCCATTGAAAAGTAGGCGCCAAATAGGGCTGCCCTTCCGGTCGATTTGTATTGTTTAGTGGATTTCTAAAAATTTTACCAGCTGTATTTGGATCCAACACCTCGTATTTCATGTTGAAGCCATTAAATTGCGCGTGTGAAATAAATCCGACAAAACAAAAAACAAAGAGGTAGAAATTTTTCATGGTGGGGTAATTCATTATTTGTTTTCGGTAAGACTATACGGCTGAATATGCAATGCATTTTGTTCAAATTGCAGCAGACACTCTTCAAGAATTTCGGCCACAGTTGAGGCATAATTTGGCGTTTTTACCCAGGCACGAATGGCAATTTTTATGCCTGTTTCGGTGAGTTCTTTTACAATAATTGCTGGACTTGGTTGCTGTAATACGGCCTTATTTTTGGCTAAGACATCGAGTATAAGTGCTCTGGCTTGTGGGATGGATGTGTGATACGGCAACACCATTGGGATGTCTGTTCTCCGGGTAGATTTGCGTGAAAAATTGATGATTGTATTGTTTGATAAGGTTCCGTTAGGGATAAAAATTACTTGATTGTTGTCGGTTTGCAGTTGTGTTACAAAAATTTGAATATCAATTACGGTCCCTTCCATGTTTTGAGCCAAGATGGTGTCGCCTAGTTTAAAGGGTTTAAATAAAATAATTAAAATTCCACCTGCAAAGTTTGCCAAAGAACCTTGTAAAGAAAGTCCTACCGCTAAGCCTGCCGCACCCAATATGGCCACAAATGAGGAGGATTCAATTCCCAGTTTGGAGATCACGGCAATAATCAATACAATGCGCAAGGCCCAAAAAATCACGTTACATAAAAATTCAACAAGCGTGGGTTCCACTTCCCGTTTCATCAAGATTTTGCGAGCCAAATTATTGATAAACCGAATCGTATAGCCTCCCAGGAAAAAGAGGAGTAGCGCGGCCAATAACTTAGGTGAATAATCCAATAACAGATGAAAAAGGGACATCAAATAATCATGCAAAGAGGTGATGTTGAGACTGTCATTCATAAAAAAACGGGTTTAAAATATGCTGTTAAAATTACTAAATAATGCGCAGCGGCTTACGCATTCAGTACTCTTTTTAAAAAGAGATTGAAATCGCTAAAGGGCAAGTCACATTGTTGGTTTTGGCAACAATAAAACAAGGTTTGATTAGGAGAATATCTATTTTTCAAAAACGGAAGTTCAGAGGCCTTTTCCGTAGCCACGATCTGGCAATGGGGCAAATACAGTCCGTTTAATTTTTGCGCATATTCGTAGGCATTCTCACCGCAAATGGCAATTTCAAGCTGAGTGGGCAGTAATCGCATAAAAGCGGAAAGCCAATTTGAAAAAGCGGATGGATAAT
>Ga0315908_10002260_pt1 | contig 14161 bp, 8 predicted proteins | sample LakEriMetagenome_12_FD_203520 | JGI IMG/M metagenome (GOLD analysis project Ga0315908, IMG submission 203520) | Freshwater fungal communities from buoy surface, Lake Erie, Ohio, United States - Buoy 4 MA124 | ecosystem: Environmental > Aquatic > Freshwater > Lake > Lake biofilm | place: USA...
TTTTTAATTATTTTTTTATCCATAATCACTTAATCTCATCCATTTTATTTTTTCACATGTTTTTTTAAATGAATCTTTACATTAATATCCTGTTAAATTTTCATGAATAGGTTTAAACTCAAGATCTCCATAGTATTATTTATTATTTAAATTTAATTCAGTAATTATTTTTTAAACATTAATTTTAATTTAATTTTTCATAATTTAAACAATTTTAAACAAATAAACTTTATAATTTATTTTTTAATTAAATAATTTGTTCATAAAAATTGATATAAATTAAAATAATAAATAAATTATTTTATTCTAAATTTTAACAAAATATTAGATAAAATATAATATTTTAAATTTATAATTATTCAATATTATTAACTTTTTATTATTTCTTTTAATTTGTTTATTATAAAATCTTAATTTTAATATGTTTCAATCATATTATATTAAATATGATAATATTTAAATCCTAAATTTTACAGTTAATTGATTTTAATAAAGCATTCATTTATTAATTGTTCAGAACTATTTCTAAGATAATTATTAATTTCTATTAAATCTATGATTAATTAATTATTAACTATAAAACTGATTTAATAATTATTAATAATTTTATTTTAGCTAAACTAGATATGATTATCGTTTAAAAAATTTGAAATTATTTTTTAGCAATTAACTAATTTTTCATTCAAAATTATTTAAGGAGTTATTTACAATTTAATTAATTATTCTTTTTTTATATCTTTTTAAATTAATTTATAAGTATCCAAAAATCAAATTATTATAGATAATTAAAAAAAATCAAATTAAACACTATTAAAATCTATTTTCTAAATTTATTCGTAAATAAAATTTAATTAATTTTCAAATGCATGAACCCATTATTATGTTTGTAAATTTTAAACTTCTTTATATTCTAGACAATATTTTGAATATAATATATTTATATTTTTTATACTAAAATTATGAATATTTATTACTAGTTAAGGAAATTTTCATCTAATTTTGCTTCTAATTGTTAATATTTATATACAATTTTTGTAAGGTTTTAGAAAAAATCAAATTCCATGAAATATCTGTACTAAGAATTGACATCAATAATTTTATCTAAAATAAATATTATTATATTACACACAGTATTTAAATCTTATTTATCAATATAATTCTCTTATTCGTTTTTTCTCTAAATTTTAGAAATAAAATTTATAAATGAGCATTAAAATTTCAAAAATATTTAATGGCTTTGCAATTTTAATAAAATTACAAAATCTAACAAATTTAAAAGAACATTAATATCTTAAAAATAAATAAAATTTTAGTTAATTTACTTTAATTTTCAATAAATAAATCATCTAACTTTGAAATATTATTTAAAATAATTTAAACCGTTTAAATTGAAATTAAATTAGATTGGAATAATTTGTTAAAAATAATAGGATATTAATCTAAATTTATTTTCTTGAAATTAAGTTTATTTAATAATTGTTATACTCACAAATGGAATTCATAAGGTAATTTATCAAAATCTTTATTTTCATAAATTTAAGTTAGCATTTATTAGTCTATAGTAAAATATTCATATCTCATAATATTATTTAAAATTTTGTATGTAATGTTAGGTATTTAAATTCTTGAATTAATATTTTAGAAAAATAATTCATAAGTTTACTTCGTAAATATTATATTTTTTGTATTTTCCAAATATTAAGATATTTATTCATCAAATTTTTAAAGATAATTTTCATTAAAATTTTAAATTCTTGAATATAAAATTGCTATTTAAACTAACTTATTACTTTTAAAGACCTATTGTCTCACTTAATCTAATTTTTTTAAGGAATTTTTATCTATTCTATTATATATATCGTATATAACAAAATCACTATAAATTTCATTGAGCATGCTTCCTTTTTAATTTTACAATAAATTTTCTAAATTTGCTTATATTAATTTAAATAAATCAATAAATAATTATCGTGAATTTTATTTGTCGTAAAAGAAAATAATCATTTATAAAATAATATTTGAATCATATTCATAAATTTTTTGTAAGTTTTAATAAGTATGATCAAGTAATTTTTCAAATAAATTATTGTTATATAAATAACTATTCTTTAATCCTTAATATAAACAATCAGTTAATTAATTATTTGCCAAATCTATTTTAGAAATAATATAATTATCAAAAAACTATCTAAAGCTTATATTTTTAATTTAAAAATGGTTTTAAATACTATTAATTAATATTAATTTATCAATAATATCTTAATTCTATCTAAAATCTCTTGTTTTTAATTGATTTAATATATTTTACAAGTCTTCTTGGATAAAATTCATAAAATTTTTTTATAAATTTTTCTATTGAGTGAAATCTAATTAGAAGAACAAAAACAACATATTCATATTTGTATCTAAATATTCAATTAACTATTCGATTGTTTTAACATTATAGTTTTCATAAAAATAATACTTTATTTTTATATTTATTTGAGCATCTATTTCATCAGTTTTATAGTATTTATTTTTTTTATTTTTATGAATGAAAAAGTTGAAATATTAAACCAGTTTTATTTTAAAAGATAAATCAGAAGAATTATTCCAATCAAAATTTTAAAATGTTACAAATTATTCATCTATATTATCTTAATTATTTACTTCTTTATTTATTAAAATGCTCAAACTATTTTTTATGTTATTTTTTCTAATTATCTATTATTTTTCTATATTTTAATAATTTTTTTAACAGAGCCAATTTTATTATCTATGAATCAAATTGAATGGAACAGCTCAATTTTAGAGCTTTAGTGAGTTTTTAAAAAATAAAATAAAGCAATTTGAACTGGATTTTTTTTTCATGATTAATTAATTATAAATTTGGATATAAATATGAAAATTAATATTATATAACCTTAAAATAATAAAAATATCTTATAAAAATGTACGGTAAAATAGTGTTTAATAACATAAAAGAATATACTCCTTATTGGATTAAGACTGTGAACTACAATCAATGTGCTAAACCAATTTTAAGTAATAAAAATAATTAATAGAATTAGAAAAGGGAGTCTAAAAAGTAGGTAAGTTTAACAGCAAAGAATCTACAAAAGCTTTCTGGAGATTCTTTAAAAGAAACGTGACTGATAGTCCAACTTTATGGCAAGTTTACATTTTTACTAGTAAATTTAATTAATAATTTTAAGATGTTTTCTTGATTACATTTGGAATTTACTGGCCTTGGAGAATCATTTATTCGGCCAACAACAAAATGAGATCAATCGATTATGCTATTTAAAAAGAAAAAAATTTCAAAAAATCATAATAATCTGAAGAATAATCAGAATAATCAGAATGATAAATCATAAAATTAAAATAATAGTCATAAATTCATTTTTTATAATATTTATTTAAAATTCATTATTATTTATTTATTATCATGATGATTATTATTAAAATAATATTTATTAATTGATATTGATTTTATTGTGATATATTTTAATGATAATATTATTTATTTAAACATTTAATTATCATTAAATAAAAGTAAATATTAATTCAAATAAATATTAAATTCATTATGAATTCTAATTTAACTTATTAAGTAGAATTTCGATAGAATTCTGATTGATTTTAGGTTTAAAATCATATTATTAATGTTTAGGTTTGTTTTATTAAAAAGCATTCATGATTATGGATTTTTCGTGATTTGTGAATTTATTGATGAAATAATGAAAAAGTCTTTGAGTGAAGAACTCTTAATTAATTTAAACTCCAGGAATAAGTTCTATTTCTTGAAATATAGGACCAAGCACTGTTAATAACTCAGTATCAAGTAAGTAAATATTAATTTTATCATTTGAAATAAATCCATCTTGGTCTGAATCTAACACTTAAAATATCTTTTCTATTTACTGCAATCTTTTATTATAAGTCAAAATTTGACTTTTATCATTAGCCACAAATTCACTTTCTTTTCTTTGCATTTGTAACTACTCCTCCTCTATTTACTCTTTTTTGTTTTTCTTTTACATGGCTCTTTCATACAAATACTCACCTACATTGCTTTATTCATATCTCTTCTCATTTTTATTGTTATAATTATTTTTCAAATTTTTTATTTTATTTAACTCAATTTACTTTTGTTCTCTTAACTTTTCTTCTTATTTCATTAGTTATTACTATTGCCTTTCTTCAAATGTCCTTTAATCATTTTACATAGTAATGAGACTATTTTTATTTAATTAAGGCTGAAAACTAAAACTTTCTTGCTCTCTTTCCCTTTGAAGTTTGTTTAATTCTTGTTTATGATTTATTCTTTCATAATGATCCAGAAAAAGAGAATCAAAATGAGTTTATCCCATTGATTTATTATTTTAATATCTTTTTTAGTTTAGCTTTTTGCTATTATCATTTATTGTTGGATTGAATGTACACTATTTAAGTTCTTCTTCTTATTTATTTATTATTTATTTATTTTTATTTATCTTTTATTCTTCTTAGTTTTATCTTCATTTATTATTTTCTGCCATTTTTATTGAGTTCGTATTCAAATTAGGTTTAAAATAATTCTTAGCCTCTTCCTATTATTTGATTTCTTATTATTTTCTTTACATATTTAATAATTCTTCCTTTTATTATTATTATTGTTTATTTTTCAAATATAAATATTCTCCATAATTTTTAGTATTTTTCACTTTTTCGTTAAATTCTTTTTTATTTGAATTAAATATACTTTTTTACATTTATTTTTTATCTAAAAATTAATTATTTTCATATCTTTATTAATTTTTGTCTAAATCCAATTTTTATACTAATTTATAAAATGCTAAATTGTCAATAATATTTTCTTTAGTTTTTTTTTTTAAACTTTTTTAATTACTATTTTCTTTAGAGCTATTATTTTTTTAAAAATTTGAATTTTTTATTTCCTATATTTATCTATTTATCTCATCAATAATTAGCTATTTAGCTTCTAACTCTAATTCATTTTTTAAACAAAAATCAACTGCAATTTACTCAATATTGTCATTTCATTTTATTTATATTTCTTAAATTTCATCTAATCCTATATCAATCTATAATATACAAATAAATTCTTCTTATTTTTATTAATATTTTTCTAATTATTATTATTAAATATTTTATTATCTTTATTATTAATCTTTTTAACCTTATTAAAAAAATTGATTAAAATCTTAAATTTCTTTATTATCATTTTATTATTTTTAATTAAATTCAACTGATTTATTAGGAATGTAAATTTAGTTAGCGGGGAATCCTATATCAAGAAAAAGTTAATCAAAATTATTCATAAAATATAAAAATAGTTAAATTTATAATATAAATAAATAGAATTTTAAGTGATGAAAAAAATATTAAATCAAATTCTACTTCTAGATTAACTCATTCTGCTTGATGCAAAATATTTACTATTATTGATTCCTGGATTTTTTTAAGCCTTTTATAAGAAATTTTTTTCAATACACTATCTATTTGAAATATCTTTTTTAACGACTTTATATTTTAGCATCAATCTAAAATATAAATGATAATATAATAATTATGATAAATATTATGTCAATAAGATAATAGAATTATTTAATATTATGATGATAAGATAATATGATGATATAATAATAATGTAAAATTAATATAATAATTATTATAAATTTAAATATTTATAATATATAAATATATATAAATATAAATTTATATTTAATTAAGAAAATTAATAAATTATATTACCTTTCCAATTCAAGATTTCTATTAATTTCCTACTCTTCTTATCCCTTCCTAATCTTCAACTGCAATGCATTCAACTCCTACTATTATTTAGAAACAAGATGATTAATCTACTATTGAATTTTGTGTTTCCTTTCTTATTCAAACTATTCTTACTCCTATTACTCCATTTTTTCAATTTCTTAATGAACAAGATGAGCATCAATATACTATTTCTATCTACTCAACATTTCTCTTTTACTCTTCATATCCAATAATCTATTACTATCTTTAGTTCTAGTAGGTAATCCTTAATTCAACTCCTATCTATACTATTAACATTCCTCATTATGTCTTTCTTTCATCTCTTCAATCAATTTATCACTTTATTAAATATACTCACTTATTTTCTCATTCCAAAACTAATTAAATTATTTCAATTCATCTTCATGAGCCTTCTCGATATCTCCTTATTCTTCATTGTGTTTCTCTTTCAATTCTACTGTTTTGTTATCATTAAGATTCTCTTTCAATTCCATAATTTTGAGTCTTGCTGATTCTGCTTCTAAAAATCTACATTATTCTGCAGATTATTCCATAAACTCATTCAATGTTAATATATATTCCTCTTTATCTTTCTCATTACTTTATTAAGGTAACTCTATCTTTCTTCCTGCTTATATTGCTGATAACCTCAATAGTTCATCCAGTCTGTTCTATTTGCTGTTACTCATATTATCGATATTATTCGTTTATTAAATTTATTTATTATCTCTTATATCTACTCACATTCATCATTTATATTTAATATTTATTGTATATAATTTACTATGAATTAAATCAAAAAAAATCTTCCTAAAAAATAATCAGAATAAGATTGTTTAGAAGAGGAACAATAAATATTAAAAGAAATAAAAGAAATATAAGACAGAACTGATTTAAAAGAATTGTAATTAGAAGAATTATTAAACTAGAAATAAGATTAATTAGATAGATTAAAATAGTAAAAATTATTATTAAAAGAAACTGGTTATTAACTTTAATAAACATAAAACGCTAGCAATTAAGAAGATGAAGAATACTATTATTAATAGGATCATTTAAACAAAAAGATAAAAAAAGAAATAGGAAATTAATAACAATAATAATAATAATAAATACAATAAAAATAACAACAGCAATATTAATCATCATAATAATAACAACAATAATAGTAACAATAATAATTATAAATAAAGATTGAGCTTAAAGACTTAGAAAGAATAAGAGTGAGTCGAACATTCCTTTAGAAAATCTGTTGGTAGAACTTCTTTGAAAAGACAGTAAAAGGATGTATGGTAAGAATAGTGGCAGATGGAAACCGAAAGATGTATGTAATAGCTTAGATTATTGAAATAATAGCAGGAGAGAAATAATATGAGTTTGAAGGTAAAATGACTAATCGCTTATTAAAGTTAAAGCATCATGAGAAAGAAAAAATATTCCAGCTTAATTATATTTCTAATGGAGCTTTCCAAGAAAGTGAGTTTGGAGAATATAAGCAGAATATTGAAAATAATAGGCTTGTTTATCCTGATATTAATTTTATTAATCAAAAGAGTTAAGAGATTCTTGATGCTATTAATTATAAATATAATTCTGAAGAAATCGAGTAGATGGTTACTAATAATCTATAGAATACCGACATTCTTCCTGTTTTACAGTCTAATCTATAAGTACTTGAATTCAAACTCTTTAAAGGAGATCCAGTTGATCTAAACAAGTATTATTAATTATAATTATTACATTATTAATATTATCTTTATTATCATTAATTTCATTATTTTTATTTTATCTAATTCTTATTTTTATTTTAACATCATTATTTATATAATAATAAATATGATTATATTAATTTTTATTATTTTAGGATAGAAAATTTAAGAAAAAGGATTCTTGATCTGTAAAATAAATAACATCACTAATTCCTTATTAATAAGAATAAGCATTTCTCGGATTTGATGATACAAATATCTTAAAGATAATTGCTTTCAAAAAATAATATAAAAACTACAGTTGAACAACTCCCTATTTAGGAATAGTAAATTTATAATGAGTTAGAAAATAAATATTAATAAGCTTAAACCAAATAAGAATACTTAAGCATCAATCAAGAATATATTTCTATATTCTAATAAATTGATTTCCCATTTTTTTAGTACGATTTTGATTAATAATTTTCAGAAATATGATTAATAATTTATTTAAATATTTATGATCATTATAATTATATATTATAATTATTAAATTAATATCATTATATAAAAATTATTAATGGTTATTATTTTTAATAATTACTATATTAATATTATTAATACTAATTATAATAAAAATAATAATAAGAATAAAATGACATAAATAATATTAAGAATATTATAATACAAATATAATAAAAAAGATATGAATATATATAAGAATAAAAGGATATGAATAATAATAATATATATTATATATAAAATATAATAAAAGAATGAGTGAACGTAAACTATTCTTAGGAAGATTAAACCACATAAAAGAAAGAGACATAGAGGATGTGGTAAGAAAATACGGAAAAGTAGTAGAATTAGACTTCAAACAAAACTATGCATTCGTAGAATATGAGAAGAAAGAAGATTGCGATAAAGCATATAATTAAATAAACAAAGACATAAGTGTAAAAGACAATAAAAGCAGAGAAATAGTAGTTTAGAGATATGGAGCCCATAAGAAATTTGGAAAAGAAGATGATGGATGTTTCAATTGTGGAGAAAAAGGACATTGGGCAAGTAGATGTACTCAGAAGAGGAATGGTAATAGTATTTAACAGAGCAGATACAATAGTGATAGAGACAGATGTTTCAGATGCAATAGGAGAGGACATATTCAAAAATATTGTAATCAAAGTAGATATTCATCAAGCAGTCGAGATAATAAGAGAAGGAGGAGATAAAGTAGTAGTAGGAGTAGTAGTAGTAGACATGATGTAAGGAGGTATAGGAGAGATGATGGCCATTATAGGGGAAGGAGATAGAGAAGCAGAAGCAGAAGCAGAAGCAGTTATGATAATAGAAGGAGGGATAGAAATGATAGGACAAAGAGGAATCTCACTAATACTTAAATTCATACTGACAAAAATCACAGGAGAAATAGAAGGAATTCTAGTTCCAGTAGGACTAAAACTGTTTCTAGTATTTAAAGGTCACATTCCAAAAAGTATTCCAGTGTTAACTCTCCCAATCACTCCCTCACTCATTCTAATACCAGTCATCACAAAAAGTATTATCATTATATTCATATTCATCATCATCATTTATATATATTATTAAAATCATTATTAATATCATTATTACTATTATCATTCTTATTATTAATATTATTATAATTATTAATATCATTAATATCACTATTATTATCATCATTAATATTATCTTTTAGCAAAGACTCAAATTAATCTAATAATTATCGCGATGATGATTCTAATTAAAGTAACAACAAAAACTAAAGGTATCTATCTATTTATCATTATTATCATTATAAATCAAAGTAATAGAAGCAATAGTTAAAGCTATTAGGGACACTCAGATTGACTAGCCTATTAAGATATAAAGATATAAGATATAAGATATAAGATATAAGATATAAGATAATATTAGCTTCTTTAAATATTTATCAAATATATATTATATTTTATTAGCATCTTCTATATTATTCAAATATATAATTTAATAATTTCATATTTTCCTCCATTTCTACTTTATAATTTATTTAAAAAAAATAGATTTGTGCTAATTATTAGTTAAACAAAAAAATCAGCAATAATTATAAAAATATTAATAATCAAAATTTAAAAATGCTTGTATTTTCTTCATTTATATCAAATTCTTCAAAAATATTATTGTTATTTTTAATATTTTCATTCATTCTTAGACTTTTTTGTGTATTTTATTAAGATAAATAGCTAATTAAATCATTACTTTCTTGATGATAAGCTCTTACTTTTCCCCAAGGTTGTGTTTCTCCATCAATAAAGATATCTTGAACACCACTATTATTTTATGTTTGTTTTATTAAAGTTTTTCTACATTATCCAGCAAAATCATCATTTTATTCTGAATATTTTTTAAATTTATTTTATTATGAATTTTAAGTGCTATTTTTTTATAAATTTTCCTTCATTTCTTTTAATTATTATTTTATTAAAAAATTCATTTACTCATCTTTAATTTATTATTTATTTTCTTAATTAATAATTGATTTTCCTTTTTTGATATTTTCATTTATAATTAAACTTTATTGATTATTTTTTAGAACTTAAGTATCTAATCTATCTTAATTTTATATTATTTTATTATCATTTAATAGTAATAAATTAATATTTTATAAGTAATCTTCTTCTTTATAATTCTCAACTAAATAATTAATTGTTTAATTTATGTTCATTTATTTTTCTGTACTACCTGTATTTTCATTTAATTTTTTTATTTGAATTTTGGATAATTTTAATATATCAGAATTAATTTTTTTATATTTAAATTGTTGATTAAATCCATTGCTTGCTTTAAATTAAGGAAATAAATGACTAGTTTAAAACGGTTATTATTATTGATAATTTTAATTATTATTTTATCTTATCTTCTATATCTTTTAAAAATTTTATTTAAAATCATCTTGTGTTTCATTATTTAAATAACTTTTAATACAAGAGTTACTTATATTTTAAATATTAGAATTAGCATTTAACATGTTTTAAATAATATTAGCATTTTAAATTTTTATATTTTCCTAATCTAATTTTCTACGATTAAAATTATTATTAAAATCTTAAGTGTTATTTATTTAATCTCTAAATATAAATCTCTATCTTAATTTCTTTTTATTTTATAGAGTTTGATTTGTTTATTAATGTTTAAATAATTTTTTTATATCAAAACTATTATCAGAACAAACCAATTAATTTTATTTTAATTTTTAATTTTATTTTTATTATAATTTTTTATAATTTAAGAAAAGGTTTTTGAAAAAGTTTTATAAATTATCATAATTTTATTATTTACCTTTAAATTTCTTGTTATAAAGCTATTATTTATTTTAATGATAGTTTTAATTTAATTATTAATTTTATTTTATATTTTATAAACTTGATAAGCTTTTTGAATTCTATTAAAAATTCATAAAATTTGAATTTAAAATTCAATTTTTTAAAATATTGTTTTATATAATCTAATATTAATTTTATTCTAAAACTGGATTATTCATTAATAATTATTATTTGTCTCAATATTATAAATATAATATATATTTTTTCATTATATAATAAAAATTTATAGTTTAATTTGATTAATTTAAGTTCATTTTTTTAAAGTCCCTTTTTTATTTTCTTTATTATTTTTTAATAATTCTTCTTCTTCTTATTTTCGTATTTTTTCTTATTCGATTTCATCTTTTTTTTAAATTATATCTTATTACAATTTAACAATTTACTCTGTTAATTATTAATTTTCTTTCTAGGTTTCTTATAAATCATATTACATTTATTCAAACTCAACCCAATTTTAATTTCTATAAGTTTAAAAGAATTCTTAAAAAGCTTAAAGAGGATCTTTAGGTTTTTCTTTCATTTATCTTAATGACAACATAACTAAATAATAAATTTAAATTTATTACATTTTATATAAACTAGCAATAAATCACTCTTTACTAAATATTCTTTAAATTCCTTTATTTTTTATCCTTTAAATTTATACTATAAATTCATGTTTTCATCTTAAGATTTTATATTTAAATCCATTAATTATATTTATATAAATAATAATATTATATGTAACTTTTGGTTAATTTTAAAATTAATTTAACTTTATTATATAATCTTATACTATTTTAAGAAAATTAAAAATAAAAATTTTATAATGAATAAACCAACAAAATTAAATTTATAAGATTTAGAATTTAAAAAAACAATAGGTAGATAATAATTTGTGTTTGTAAAACTAGGAAAAAACCTAAAAACAAATAAGCTTGTAGCTATTAAATGTTATATTAAAAAAGATTTATTAGTAAATAAATAAGCAGATCATATTTATAGTGAATATTAATTGCATTTTAATCTAAACCATCCATTTATTGCAACATGTGATGGATACACTCAAGATGATAAGTAATCATAAAAAATAATAAAAATTTAGATATTTTATGATAATAACTGAGTTTCTAAATGGTGGAGATCTTTTTAGCTAAATAAGACAAAAAAAAAATCTTTAATTATTATAATCATAATTTTACGCAGCTCAAGTTGTACTGATACTGGAGTATATGCATTCTAAGAAAATTGCTTATAGAAACTTGAAGCCTGAAAATTTATTGATAGGAGCTGATGGATACTTAAAACTGACAGATTTTATTTTCACAAAGCAAATTGAAAATAGAAGCTACACAATTTGTGGTACTAATGAGTATATGGCTCCTGAAGTGATTTTGAAAAAAGGACATCATTGGGCTGTTGATTGGTGGGCATTAGGAATATTAATTTATGAAATGAGTTGTGGATTTGATCCATTTTATGATGAAGATCCTTTTATCATTTACTCCAAAATCTGTAAGGGTAAAGTTACTTTTCCTAGATTTATTGATAAGGATGCTGCAAGTATTATCAAGCATTTGATTTAAGTTGATCTTTCAAAAAGGTATGGAAATCTTAAGCATGGTATATGCATTTTAATTTATTATTAATTTTAATATTATAATTATATACTTATTAATAATATTATTTTAACTTAATGTATTATAACTATTATTTATCACTATTTTGATTTCTAATATGAATACTACTATAAATTTTAGTATTTTTAATATTGATATTATTGATAATTTAATTTGAAATAATAATTAGGAGCTAATGATATTAAATAACACAGATACTTTTATAAAATAAATTGGGATGGACTTAATTTAAAAAAACTAAATCCTCCTTTTATTCCCATAATTAAAAATAATAATGATCTTTCAAACTTTCAAGAATATTAAGAATCTAAAGATGAAATTCTTCCTATTTTACCTAAGGAGGACATTTTTTTAAATTGGTGATTTTTTACTTATAATTTTATAATTATTTAAATTTATTATGGAAAATAAATAATTTAATATTGATAATCCTGATGATATTGACTAGTTATTTGACGCTGCTCATTTTAATCAATAACAATAATAATTAAAGAATGAAATCAATGAGCTGAAACAAGAAGTTGATAAACTTAAGTTAGGTGAAGACTAAAAGTAATTATTTATTTAAAGCTAAGTATTTTTAAAGAATCTTTTGATAAAAGAAACAAATTATTAGATAGTATAAATAAAAAATAAAGAGAATATAATTTCTTATCTAATTTAACAAAAGAACAAATTGATAATATTTTACTTACTAAAGACGTATATAATAATTTCTTAACTTAAAGAACTAAATTTTCAACAATTTAAGTATTAAATCTGAATATTTACAAGAAATTGAGAATAAAAAATAAAAATTTTATAAGGATTTTGACTAAAAAATAGATGCAATAGTTCAAGAAAAAATTTTAAAAAGTAAAAATATATTTTATTTTAAGATAAAAGGATTGGGGACACTAATATATATCAAAAATATATTGATTAAAAATAAATTTATCAACAAATAAGTTAAGAATAATAAATAGAACTTCACAAATAATTAAATGAAAAAAAGTAAAAAACTTCATATGATAATCCTGTTGAAGATTATGACAAAGTAAAAATAAATTATAATAAAAATGAAGCTAAGAAAAACATATTAAGAAACTTATTGAAAATTTCTTTAAAGGTAACCAGAAGTTGAGCATTAAAGAAATACACTTATAAAAGATATAGCAAGATGTTAAGAAATGATGTCAGTGTTATAAGGTATTTATTAATAGTAATTTAAGATAAAACAAACTTATAAAATATAAAGTTCTGGGACGATTCTCATTTAGATGAATAAACAAAGCAGACAGCCAAGCTAAATTTTGAGAAAAAACTTAAAATGCATTAAAATAAGTAATAATTTATTATTTTTATTCTGAATTTACATCGACATTTAAGAAGAAATGTCAAATGATATTACTTTAGAAGTAGATTAATATTTGCAACAAAAATACAACAAAGCTTATATAACAAATAAATGAATATATAAAATAAATAAAAAAATTCTTTGAATTATACATATATTAAATAATATATAAATAGGTTATATATTTAAGAGATATCTAAAAAAGATAATAAAATCAAAATATCTGATTAGAAATGGCAAAAGGTAAAGTAACAACAAAAAAGTCAGCTGTTAAGGGAGTAAAGAAAAACCCTCTTTTTGAAAGCAGACCTAAAAACTTCAGAATTGGAGGAGATATCCAACCCAAAAGAGATTTGACCAGATTTGTAAAATGGCCAA
>Ga0315908_10002262_pt1 | contig 14159 bp, 5 predicted proteins | sample LakEriMetagenome_12_FD_203520 | JGI IMG/M metagenome (GOLD analysis project Ga0315908, IMG submission 203520) | Freshwater fungal communities from buoy surface, Lake Erie, Ohio, United States - Buoy 4 MA124 | ecosystem: Environmental > Aquatic > Freshwater > Lake > Lake biofilm | place: USA...
AATTTAAGAAAGTATTTTCTGTATTTTATTTTAGATTTATTATAAGATTATAGATAATCAATTGGTAATTTTGAAAATACAAAAAGGGAAATTTAAATTCTTTTTTGCCTAAAAAAACTAATTTAAACGATCAATAATAAATTCATTTTATAATATGAATTTGAAAATTTAAAAGATTAGTCTTTGGAATCTGAAAACAAGACTCTATACATAAATTAAAGAATAAATATTTAATAGTGTAAATATAATAATATATTATAAAATATTGTTAAATTTAATATTATATTGATAATAGATTAAGATCAAAATATTCTACATAAATGCTGTATCATAATGAATAAAAAATAAGTTGAAGCATTGATTTTAGAAGATATATAATATTGCATAATATTAATAAAAGTAGATGATTAAATAGAAAAAAATTTATACAAAGTTATTAAATTGTTATCTTTAAAAATAATAGAATGTACTTTTGATAGAACAAATAAAAATCAACTTAATATAGGAATCAAAGATTTATTAAAGGAGGATAACTAATAAATCTTTTAAGAAATTCAATTGTTATTTGAAAATATTGAAGATTTATCAAAAGTAAAAGATAGGTTTGACAGCAATAGAAAATTAATAAAACAATTCGAAATGAGTATTATAGTAAAATATTTAGATTAACTTGAGAAGTAATTTGTTTAGTTATAAAAAACATCTTAGTGATTTATTTTAAATAAATAATGAATATATTTATATTATTTATCATTTATCTTAATATTTAATAAATTGAAAAATTTCATTATTTACTAATAATTATAATATATTATTTATTATAATAATTAAATTAAATCAATAATATATAATATCCAAATGGTAAAAAATATAAAAGAAAATATTGATGAAGAATATTCTGAAGTAACCGACTCTGATTATAAAGCACAGTAAATAAATGAAGAAAAGAAAAAAAGCGAAGTTAAAATAAACATTATAAATAAAGAAAAAATATAATAAAGGTTAAATTAAATGCAAGCAAAATTTGAAGATATAATTTTAAGAAAATGCTAAAAAAAATAAGTTAGTATTGTTGATCATATGTCAATAATTTCTGAGAAAAATATAAAGATAGAAGAAATAAATGTAAATGATGATATTCAAAGAGAAGTTTAGTTTTATTAAATTGCTCTTACAAATGTTTAGAATGCATTGATTTAGTTGGAAAAATAAGGAGTTATTACTTAAAAACCTGATGATTTTCTAGCTTAAATGTATAAACACGATAAAGTCATGTAGAAAATAAAAAATAGGTAAAATTAAAACTAATATTAACAAATATTAAATTATCAATATTTATTTTAAAAAAATATTTAATTATATATTTAATTAATATTTATATTTAATTATTAATATTTAATTTCAATAAATAATAACCTAATTTATTATAAGGCTTGTCTAGTAATAAGTCAAAATTCAAAATTATGAAGAAAAGTAAATGAGATTAGATAATAAGAAATTCTAAAAAAATGTAATGATTATTTTTTTATAAAAATTAGCTGAAAGTTACTTAAGATAAAATGAAACACAAAGAAAAAAGAACAAACTTACAAGCTATTGAAAGCTGGAAAAGTGAAATAAAACAAAAAGGAGATAAAGCAAAAGATTTATCAGAATTTATAATTGATAAAAACAAAAGATTCAATAAATTTGATAAAAATAAAGTAAATAATGATTTCGATAATAGAAAAAATAATGATTTTAATAATAAAAGAATAAATAGTGATTTTAATAAACGAGGAAATGAATTTAATAAAAGAGGAAATAACGATAATAAATAATAAGTGCAAGGAATTAAAAAAAGCATTTATAAGAAATAATATGGAGGAAGACAATCATATCAAAAGTTTGAAACAAAAGGAAATTAAAAAGGTAAAAGCTAGGGAAATTCATTTATAAAAAAAAAAGGAATGAAACAATAAAAATAAAAAAGACCTGGAAAAGTTGCAAGGAAATTTAGTAAAGGAAATACTAAAAGTGGAAAAGGAGGAAAAAGAAGATGAAATTTATTTAATATAAATTATTATTATTTTCATTTATATTACAATAATTATTATAATTATGATTATTATATTTATAATTATCATATATCATTATTACCATTATTATAATAATACTTATTAGAATAAATAAATAATATTTTATAAATATAATAAATAAATTATAAATGAAGAGGATACTAATCATTTTATTAGTTTTATAAATAATAATCAGTAAAAATAGGGTTTTTAAAACTTTTATTTCCAAAAAAGCTGGACTAAACAAAAAATCAAGAATTATTACACAAAATAATTAGGAAGTAATATAATTATAAATAGATTAAAAACAAAATAAACAAAAATAAAAAAAATAAAAAACAAAAACAAAAACATTATCAAAAATGGAATTAGAATTACAAAATATAGATCCAGATTTCAGATAATTTTACATAAAAAAACCAGAAAAACCAGTAGATTCAGATTTAAAAAACGTGAATTATGTAAAAAAATTAAGTGAAATAGGAAAACAAGAACTTGAAAAACAAAAGAAAATGAAAGACTCATTTTTGATAGGAAAGTAATTAAATTAAATATATAGATAAAAATATTGATATAAATAAATTTTATTATAAAAAAAGTTACATATTAAGAAATTAAATCATAAAAATAATATAAATAATAATAGAAATAATATTATATAGGTATAATAAAATATATAAAATAAATAATAATAGATCAGTGTATTTTGAACAAAACATGACATTTGACAGCACCCCTTAATTCTTCAACGATACTCAATAAGGACTGGCAGATGTTTATGTTCCCAAACATGAATTCACTCAAGAGAAACATGAATTATGGGACAAAAGGAATCCTTAATCCGACATAAATATAAAATAAATTTATAAAAATGTTTTTTATGTAATTAATGAATTTAATTATTAGAAAACAGTAAAATAATAATGGTCAAATCATTAATAAAGATTATTTCAATCCTTATGAAGCAACTCACAATTTCAATAATGTTCCTATCAAAACATCTAATATTGATGCTTATAAATTTAAAAATAATGATTCCATTATTAATATTCAAAATCCAATCAAGCAATAATTATTTTAATAAATTAAATAATCCAAAATAATTAATTAACAGGAAAATAATTATTAAGATGTTTATTAAGATCTTGATAAAGAGTTGGACTAAATAATTTGATATTTCTAAATAATTATTTGAAATAATAATATAAATTTATTAAATAAATTACCTGTCTAATTTTACGATATCAATATCATATTTAAATACATAATTTATAAAAAACATTACATTAAATAAACTTATCTTTATAACATGAGTTATTAAAAATTTTGAATTATGAAATAAAAAATATTTATCGTGAATTTTTTTTATTATTATTTCTTTTCAATATTAAATTTGAAATGTTTTTTTATTATTCAAAAATTTTTTTTATTATTTTTATTAATAATAAATTTGAATTTAATATAATATATAATATCTCTTATAATAAAATAAAAATAATTTAGATTTAAATTGAAAATATCTATAAATAAATCCAATAAACATAAAATAATATCAAAAGATAGTATTAAGCCTTGCCTCTTAAAACCAAGGATGTTTAAAAAATTATTCCGCATTAATCCTTTTATCAACCCTGCTATTAAATATCCTTTAAAACAAATCGCACAACAAAATATCCTATTACAAATATTTAGGCAAATGATAAATTAAATTAACAACATTTTTAACCATTTAGTTCTGTGCCATACTATCAAAAGGATAAAAATTGGTATAAATATAAAACATAACAACTCCAGCAGCCCATATATCAGCCTTGTATCCACAATACTTTTATTTTTATATCAATTCAGGACACATATAATTAATGGTTCCACAATAAATTGATAATTAACATTGTGATATTTCTATTGCAAATCCTAAATCTATTAATTTTAAGTTAAATTATGAATCAATATGAATATTTTCCACTTTTATATCGCGATGTACAATCGAGAAAGAATGCAGTTCTTTTAAAGCTTCTGCTAGTTACTTTGTTAAAAATTTTTTTTATTTTTGGTTGGGTTTAATAGTTTAAAGGTAAGAATCTAAAGATAGTTTTACGTATTCCATTATTAATAATATTTCATTTTGGTTTTAAATTGTATAATATAGTTTTATTATGTATTTGCTGTTTATTTTTCGTAATATTTTTATTTCTCTTTCTAAATTGGATATTAGAAATTTCTCTTTTTTTATGAATTATTTTTAGTAGATTTTTATTGCGAATTTTTTTCCTGTTGATTTATCCTAAGCTTCTTTTACAGTTGCGTAATTACCAATTCCTAATATTTTGCCTATTTATAATCAATTTATATCAAAATTATCGAATTATATATTGTTAAATTCATTAAGTTATTAATTTTCTGATTTTAATTTTTATATTATTTTATTTGATAAACTTTATTTTAAGGATTTATTATCATTATTTAAATTTTTAATTTAATTTATTTAAGTATTATTGTTTTTTTATTTTATTTATTCTATTTAATCTTATTAAATTGTGTCTTCGTTCGATAATTTATTTTACTTTTATTTTTAAATTCGAAATTTATTTTATTATAAATTTTTTTGGTAGTAAAATTATTATTATTATTATTATTATTAATTTAATTTCAATAAATCACTAAAATTTCAAGTTAATTTTTATTTGGTTTGTATATTATATGAATTTTAAATTTTTTATAGTTATTAATTATAAGATAAATTTTTTTAATCTATTATTTATAATTTTTATTTTTTATTACTGTAATCTCAAATATTCTATAATTATTTCTAAAAATTTATATCAATTTATAATTTTTCTAAATTTTAAGATTTATCAGGTGATTTAATTTATTTAATACTTCAATTAAAATAATCTTAAATATTAAAATATTAATTTACTATTATTTTCTTTTTAATTACTTATAAAAATTAACCTACCTAATTATACTTTAAAATTATTATGATTTTAAGGACTTATAAAATAGTTTTACTAAGTCTATTATAATGTTTAATTTTATTATTTCCTCTTAAAAACTTTTTCTTATTTTTCCATAATGAAAATAAAATAAACTAATTCTAAATATAGAAATATGTTTATAATAAATTTAATGTAATTTAAATAATATATTATCAAATTAATTTTATCATATTCTTATTTGTTTAAACATGTTATTTCTATGATTTCTTTAAGAATTTCTTGGATCCTATTTGACTGCTAAAACATTAAATTCATTGATTTTTACTTCAAATCCTTACTTTTACAAAGAATTGAGTTTTTTTTGTTTAAAATTATAAGTAATTTAATTCTATTTATCTTATATTTTTACTTTCTATACTGTTTTTTCATCAAATTCATTATTCGAACTAAAATTATTATTAAAACTAAATTAATTTTAATTCAAATTATTGTTTTCTTAATAATTATTTAGACTGTTTTAATTTGTATTCAAATAATTCTTTTCATAATTATTATGATTAATTTATAAATTACTATTATTATTATTATGTTGTTAGTTATTATAATTATCACAAAAACTTTATCTATTTTAATTTCTAAGAGTGTACAATTTTAATTGCGTTTAATAATATCCTTCAAAAAGCAAATCATAGACTTTTTACTAAAACTTTTAATAATCTTAATAAAAATTGATAAAGTTCTAAAGCTAATTCTCTTTTTCTTATTATACAAACTGCAAATGTTATTAAGAATACAAATAATTTTCATTATTATTATTAAATTAAGAATTGAAAATTATTAAATGAGGATTACTTCTTTAACTATTAGGAGGAATTATTCTAGTCTTTTTTGAATACTAATTTAATCCCCACAAAATATTAAATACTTTACTTTGATCAACAAATTAATAATTCTGATTATAATTAAAAAAACGATAAGAATACATTGATTATATATTATTTTAATCTATTTTTTCTGAAAAATCTTAATCGTAATCCCAAATGTTTGTGTATTCACAAGCTTCACATTCACATTCTGATTCATTATCATTATATATATCTTTTTATTGTTATCCTACATTTTATTTTAATTACTGTTATTTTTATTATTATTATTCTAATAATTATTTTTATTCTTATTATTAAACCTATTATTATTGTTATTGCTATTATTATTATTGTTATTATTATTTTATTTCTTTTTTAGTCATTAATTTCAGTTTGTTCAACCTTAATTATTACTCTATTCTTTTTTCTTCTTAGAATTTATCCAAAATTACATTCACTTTTAAACTGCTGTCAACTATTTTTGTTAAATCATAACGATATTTACTCCTATTTTAATTGAAACTTTTTATAACTTTTAACTCTTTTTTCAATATATTTTCATCTTTTTATACTTCTTCTTTTTTTTCTAATTAACAACTATCTTTAACTCTAAAGGATTTTATAATAAAGATGTTATTGCTTTTAACTTTATTAATGCTATTCACTCATAAGTTATTATTGTTTATGTTCTCTTTATTATTTGCTGTTAATTTATTTTATTTTATATAATCTTACTATTTTTTAATTGTTTATTAAAATTCAGTTTTTTTATATGAATTGACTTTCATTAAACTTAGTTATTGTTATTTTTTTAATGATTATTTTGTGTCCATTATAAATTTATTATTGAACAAAAAGACATATGTATTTATACATGATTTATTAAACTAAAAATATAGTTACTTTTAGACTAAATGAGTTATTAAATTAGTAAAAATTAAGGATAATAAATTAAAATATAAAAAAATAATAATATAAATAAATAAATATTATCGATAAAATAATTATAAAACAATCCCAAATTATGCTAAAAGAAACACAAATAAATCCTTTTTCAATAATAAACAAAAACATTCTCCTTCAATAACCTTACTCTGACTGGCCAATAAAAGAAAAAATAAACAAAATAATTCCTTTAGAATTAAACAATCTTTTATTGGCATCATTCTAAAACTTTTATATTTTCTGCCTAAAATCTAAACAAATCCAATTATCTCATAAAGCCCATTACTCAAACATCAGCGACCTACTTTACAAATCTAATAAAATAATAAGTTGTGGTTGGGATGGGGCAATAAAAATATTCAAATTTGATTAAAATCGAGTGACTTTAATTAAAGTAATTTATGATTAAGGCCGTCCTTATTTTTTGTTCAATTTAAATCAGAATTTGATTGGGTTTTTAACTCATGATTCTCATTAAGATTTTTTGTTAAAGGTTTTTGATTTTAATAGTGGAGAGTTGGTTATTTAATTTTAACAGGTATTTAGCAAGTATCATTTTTGGGACGGTAAAAAATTTTTTATTATTAATAAGTAATTAGAGATTATTTTGGTAGATTTTGATACTTTTTAACTTAAATTCATGTCTATTTTACCTAAAACTAGTATTTAGATATCAGCTATTCATTTTGATTAAATTTTAAATTATTGTTATGTTGCTTATTATAATGGAGTTATCAATATTTATTAGGCAAATTAAGGTTATAATTTGCTTAAAACTGTTCAAATTTAATAATTTCTTATGAAACATACTGATTCTTAATGTTAAATTAATAGTTTTTTGTCAATTCCTTAAATTTTAAATTTAAATTAATAGATGTTGATGATATGAAATAATTAAGGATTTGTTTTTATAATGGATTATGAGCTTAATATTTTGGATCATGTTATTTTATAGAATAATAATAATTCTTTTGTATAGCTTTCTTAAGCTATTGGTTATTAATTTTAATAGAATTATTTTTTGATGATTCCTGATAATACTGGGAAAGTTATTAATTGTATTTTTTAAGAAATTAAAATTCTTATCCTTTATATTTTATGGAAATAATTTAAAGAAAAATATGGTTACAAAAAACATTTAATTAAAAATATATACTACTTTTTAAAATATTATTGATTATATTGAATATAATTTATAATTATTCAAACATTTGTTTTTATTAAATTCATAAAATAAGTTTGCTCTGTCTTCATAATCTAATGATCTTTTTTAAACAATGCATAAAAATTTACTTTTATTTCATAAAATCCTAATTAATTAAAATTTACTTTATAATTAAAATTGCTTTGAATAATAATTTATTTTGAAATCACTATATTTTAGTCTATAATTAAGCATTTTGCATTTTCTTCTAATTTTATAAGCTTAATATTCAAAATAAAATTGATATTCTTTTTTTTTAAATAAAATTATGGAACTTAAAATCGGAAATACAAAATATGGTAGTAGCTTTCTATTAATTCTTATAAATATAAAATCTTAAATATTTTTGTATAAATACTTCTGTTTATTCTTATTGCATTGAATTTATTTCTAATTTTAATATATATTATTTTTAATTTTAAAATATTTATCTTGGAATCAAAATAAAATTTAAATAATCTTTCAATAAAAATTCTATGAAATTTTCTAAACTTAATTATAATTAATTTTTTATCTTTAAAAAAATTAAATCAACCTAATCATTTATTATTTATCAATTAATTTTTTCAATCATCTTATTTGTTTTTATTTGAATATTATAATTTTCATTATTTATATTATCTTTATTTATTTTTATGATTATAATTTTAACTAAGTATAAATAAAATTAAATTATCAAATTAAAATTTTGATTGATTTAAAACTTTAATTTAAGCATTTTAAATCTTTAATTATAATTATTTTGATATTAATTACTTATACTTTAAATTACTCAATTTTTTAATAGATTCTTGAATTTTTTATATATTAATTAAATTATTTATTGAATTATATATCTTTAATAAATATTTGAAATAATGATTAACTAAAATATAGTTTTAATTATTGTCTAATAAATCAATTAAATCTAAATTAATATATAAATAATTACTATCCAATGCTTATAACGATTATTATTAATTTTATTATTATGGATTAAGTATTTTTAATAAGTAATAATCAATCATATAATCAATATATTGAATTGAATAGAAAGTTTTAAGGTTATTTTAATTTTAAAGAGTATAAATTTGGTTAGCAGATTGAATCATATTATTACATATTAATATCTTAAAAATTTTATTAAGCTAAGTATCATCATTAAATTTTATTTATTGTATTGATTATTATAATAAATAATCAAAATTATTTTAATTTAGATTTTTTATAATTTACTATTACAATATTAAAATAAAAATTACTTTATTTATTATAATAATTAATTGAATTGTTTTTATTATTTATAAATTTAATAAAGTTAAATTTTTAAGAAAATATTATATCAATTCTTATAAAATATATGGATTAATCTAAATATTAAATATATTTTATTTACTATGTTTTATATAAGTAAAATCAAATTAATAAATAATTCTTATTTTTATATAACTAAAGATTATTTTAATATTTCAATAAAATCTTATAAATTAAATTATTCAATATAGTTTTCAATATAGTTATTAAGCTCTTTTTAAAATTTTGAATAAAAATAATAATTTTAAAATTCTATTAATTTTTTAATTACATTATTATTATTAGATTTGAAAATGTTTAAATATAATTAAATAATAGATTTTTCATTTTATATATATTATTTTTAATTATCAATTTAATTTAGAAATTGATTCAGTAAAAAAATTTAATTATATTTTGATAATAAACTAATTATCAAATATTTAAATTTATTATTTAGTTTTTCAAATTAAATATTTTAAAATAAATTTTCTATGTTTATCTTTTATTTTTAATTATAAATCATAAAGAATAATTGATATTATTATTTTTCGTTTCTTGCTAATTGTAATAAATCTATTATGCTTTCTTAGTTTAAATTTTTTCTTGATAATTTAATTAACTGTTTGAATTCTTCATCATTTAATAATTAATATTTTGATAATTATTGATAAATAAATTATAAAAAATTCTCTTTTTTTTATATTTAAAAATCATTAATTTTATTAAGTATTTGAAAAATAAATGAAAAAGATTTTAGATTTTGCATTTCAGTGAAAACAAAATAATTATTTTTATTATTAACTAAATATGATAAAAATTAATCATTAAGTAAAAAGAATTAAAAAATGTTTAAAAAAATTAATTATTATAATTACTAATCTTAATGCTATTTAATTAACTCGATAATCTTATTTAAATTTAAAATAATTTACTTAAAAAAATATTTCATTTTAAATTTATTTGCTATTTATCAATTAAATTAAATTTTAAAGAATTTATAAAGTTATCTTAATAGTTTATATATCATTTTAACTTAAAGTTTTAAAAAAAAGGTATACAAAATCATCAAAATTTTATATTTTTTTAATAATTTCTAAATTTCTTATTACAAAAATACTGATTAAATTTCTAGATTAATTACTACATAATTAATAAATTAATCCTATTTTAATACATGCCTAGTTCAATTAAGAATTATTAATTTAGTTTACTATACTAAGATAATCTAATCAAAATAATATTTTTTCTATCATTTCTTTATCGAATTGTTTAAGGCATAATTCTAACTTTTAAATACATTATTCTATATTCATATCTATTTTTTCTTCAATCATTATTTTATAAACCTAATAAAAAATTTAATGTAATATTTATAATTATTATAATTAATCAAAAACAATAAAAATAAAAATCTTTTATATTGAAATATATATTTATAAAACTGATTTAATTAATAAATTTCAATTTTTATTATTTCTAAATGAAGAAATTGTTTAATTTAAAACAGTAATTGATTTACTTCTTAAATCATTATTTTAAAAGTTATATAATGTTTTATTGAGCTAAATTATTTTTAAAAAAATTACTTATTATTTTACTGATGATAACCATTAGTCGTGATTTTAAAATATATTTTTTATGAAATTCTAATTTTGTTTTAATTTTAAATTTATATTTTTATTTTAAATAATACTTTTAAATTTTTATTATGAAGAACTATTATTTTTATCATAATAACTTTAATTATTGTTATTTTAATGATTGCTTTTATTTTTATAATTTTATAGCTTAGATTCACTATTTGATTCTCAGAGAGGGTTTTTTTTTTAATTTATTATAGTAATATTTTTTTAATTTAAAATTGAAATATTTAGGCTTAGCTCAGATTCTATTTATGATAATTCAATATTCTTTATTTTTTCATCTTATAAATAGTTTTTTTGTTATTTTTTTAAGTCTTCTAAATCTAAAAAACTTAAATTTATATTTTATTATTATAAATTAAAAATTTATTTTATCTATTTTAATTTTTTGATTATTTATAAGTTATTTTAATTAAAATAATTAGAACTCTATATAATCTAGATTTAATAGTATTAATTATACTAATATTAAATATCAACTTAATATTAAATAATAAAAAATACATTTGTTGAAAGTATTAATATTATTTTACATCAAACTTAATTAAGAGTATAATTACTAATTTTATTTTTATTTATTTTTGTATTATTATATTTATTATTTATATTATTAAATTGATTAATTAATTAATACATAAACTTAATCTAATAATTATTTGATTTATTATTTTTATTTCATTTAGTTAAGCTTTTCTTAATAAAAAGTAAATTTTTTTTTTGTTTTATTAAGAAATTTTTATTATTATTAAATAATTTATTTTGATTATAAGATTATCAAGTCGTCTCATTAAATACTTTCTTTTATTGATTGAATATAATTATTTCAAATATTATTTAAAGAATATTCTGAATTTTATTTTATAAAAGAATCTTTTGAATTTTATCTTATTAATTTATTTACTCAAAGATTTTTAATCTTTTATGACTTTAATTATAATTGATTATTTAATAGTTTTATTCTTAATATTATTATTTTTATGTTCTTTTTTAGTCTTTAGATTATTTTTTATTAATGATTTATCTATTTATTTTCTAAATTGTTCATTTATTCATTAATTTTTCTATTATTATAATCTAATTAATACTTTTACTATTTATAATTTATATTTTTTTAATTTTCTATTCTATGTTATTTAATTAATTATATTATTACCTAAAAATTTATAAATTTTATTAATTTTTTTATTATATTTGAATGATTTCATTTTAATATTATTCTAAAATATTCTTATATTTTTCTTAATTTTAAAATTTTATTTCTTATCTTAATCAATTATCAATTTCTGATTTCAATTATTACTCCTTATTTACCAAAAAATCATTATTATTTTTTTCTATTAAATTAATATTTATTTTAAAATTAAAATCTTCTATTTATTTAATAACAGTTTTTGTCTTATAATTTCAATCATAGATTTATAAATTTCCTTGTAATTTTTAATTTTATTTGCTAAAAATTATATTATTTAATTACTTTTAAACTTAAATAAATTCATTTTCATATTCATTAATAGTAATCATTAAATTAGTTTGTTATTATTATAATAATTATTATTACATAATTTAAAGTTAATTTAAATACTAATTTTTTATTTATTATTTTTCTTAATTGTTAAATTAATTATTAATCTCTATTTTTTATTATTTAATTTCATCTATTTTATTTTTCAATTAGTCTATTTTATTAATAATTAAATCTTAAATTGTCACATTTGAAGCACTTTAAATTTATTTTGATTTTATTAAATATTAATTTTCAAAAAAAATCTACTCATCTTTTAAAGATTACTAATAATCTTATTTATAAATCATAATTTGTTTTAAATAATTTATTTAATATTATTATTTTAATTATAATTTAAGCTATTCTTACTATAATTTTAAATTATCCGATTATTAATTATAGTAATTTTCTTTAATTTTTTTTAATTTAATGAGAAAATCTTAAAATTCGATTTCTTGTTATTTTTCTAATTCTTAATACTATTATTATCATTTTTCTTATAAATTTTATAAATTTTATTCATTCAGTTAAATAATATCTTGTTTTTTATTTTAATTTTGAATATTTATCAAAGAATACTATAAATTGATTTATTTATCAGATTGAAATGTATTATTGCTATCTAATAAAAATTAACTTTATTATGTTTTAATACTATTCATTATTTTAAATTATTTTTTATTATCTGTATTTATACTTTAAAGTTCTATTCAATAAATAACATAATAATTTTTAAAATAAATTTATTATATGATTTTACTTATATTATTTATTTTAACTGGCGAGTTATTCTGATTAATTAATTTAAATTATTTTTAATTATTGAAAGTATTTTTTTAATTTTATTCTTGATTTATTTTTTTATCATATTTGATTTATATTAATTAATTTTGTTTTTATTTTAAATATAATTCTTTATAATATTAATCGCATGGGTGTTCGTCCATAAACTTACCATTTTCCAAATTATAATATAAAATCTAATTATCCCTGTTTCTATAAGGCCTCCAATTTAATGGAAGAGGAGATTTAAGGCCTTCTCTAGCAATATAAAGTAAATCTGAGTCTTTCTCGATATCCATGCCGATATACATTGCATATTCATATAAATCTAAATATATTATTATTTTTTACCTTCTTGAGTCGGCTCATAATTATCATCAATTTCCTCCTCTAGAATCATACTTCCTATTTCATTTAACTATTCATCAAACATATAAAAAATTTTGAATAATTATTAATTTATTAATAATAAAATATTTTGTTTTTAATTTGTTTGATTATATACTTTTTATTTATTTTTATTTAAATTAATATTTATTTTATCAATTTATATTTATATTAATTTGAGTGCTTTGCCTAAATTAATTAATTCAGCCAAAAACAAGTTTAAAATGAGGTTATTTTTAAAAGTAGGAAGAAAAATAATTAATGATTAATTATATAAAATATTTTAAAATTATGATAAAATTACTTAAATTTTAATTTTTTATAAAAATATAATAAATGAGTATTTTTTGTAATCAAAATAGTTTTCTTATTATTTTTATAAAATAATCAATGTTTACTTATTTCTTTTTTTTTTAAAGTTAATCGAAGTTATTATGGTTTATTTTTTTATAAATTTGTGTTTAAATTTTTTTTGGATTATTTTAAATCAAGCAAATTTAATTATTCTTTTATTTAATTTTTAGTTTGAATTTATTCTGAAATCTTTAATTTATAA
>Ga0315908_10002263_pt1 | contig 14155 bp, 6 predicted proteins | sample LakEriMetagenome_12_FD_203520 | JGI IMG/M metagenome (GOLD analysis project Ga0315908, IMG submission 203520) | Freshwater fungal communities from buoy surface, Lake Erie, Ohio, United States - Buoy 4 MA124 | ecosystem: Environmental > Aquatic > Freshwater > Lake > Lake biofilm | place: USA...
TTAAAATAATTCTTCAATTTATTAATTAATTGTTTTTAACATTATTTAAAATAATTTATAATTTAATATATTAAATATTAAATTAATTTATATTTATTTTTTTATGGTAAAATATAAATTTTATGTATTTTTAACTATTTTTATAATTTATCAATAATTCTATATCATAAATTTTAAATTAAATATGATAAATACATATTATTGATTTTTTAGTTAATATAATTAAAATAGATATATTGTTAGATATATAAAATTAAAAGTTATAAAAAAACTAAAAGGTAAGTAAAAATCACTAACAAGAATAATAATCTAATAATTACTAAGCTTAATTAATATTAGTATTTTCAAGATTAAATTGACTCTACTAATATAAAAATATAAAAATACCTTGATTTTTTTGAATATTTTATAAATCATATTTTTGTAATCCTACTTCATATCTGGATGCCTCTTCCTAATAATATTTTCAATATCAATTGCCAATTACTGTGCCTTATCGATTTCAAACTTCAAATTCTATTTCAAAATTTTAGCCAACTTCTAACATACTTTCTTCCTTAAAGGAGGATTTTAAATTTAATTAGAATTTTAACTCTAACTGCCTTACTTCCTGCTTGGCAAACTGCTACAATCTTCATCAATATTTTCATTAATCTTTTTCACATTTAATTTGTTATTGTCATCCCCATTATGATAATAAAATTACCATAATTTTTTCTTGAACATCTTAATGATATTCATTAAAATTTCAATATTACATTTTGTTGTTTCCTTCTCTATCTTGTGTTTAGCTGACACTAAAGATCTTAATAATTCCTTCTTTAATATTTCGTCTATAACTGTCTAATCTCCTATCTCTTCTATTTATTCGCTTACTTTTAGAAGATTTTATATTGATATTTTTATTGCTGATTCATTGTGAGGATGTTTATGTAGATTTTCTATTTAATCTTCAAAATTTTCCACTGTTTTCTTTATTCTTTCATAATCTTTACTTATTTCATCTTATATTTTATTATTTTTATTGTTACTGCTATTTTATTTTTTATCTTATACATTTTTATCAAATTGATCTTTGATTTGTTATGAATCACAATCACTGTTCAAATTATTATTATTATTATTGTTTTTATTTATGTTTTTATCTTTATTCTCTATTATTTATTCCTTTTTCAAGTCTTTTTTTACATTTTATTATATTTGTCTTCTAGTTTTTACTCCTTCTTAATTTTTATCTATTATTTCATCAACTATATTTTCTGACTCTTCGCTTTTATATTCTACTATTTTTTTTCTTTCATTTTTATCTATTATATTATATTTATTTTCTTATAAATGCATATTTTTTTCAAGTGATTTACTATAAGTATTTTCCTTGATTAAAAAATTATTTGATTTATTATTTTAAATTTTAATTTTTTTTTATGGTTTATCTTATTCACTTATGTTGCAAAAATTATTTTTAGATTTAACATTAATATTATTATTTTGTTATTCCAAATTATTCTTATAATTATTAATATTTAGAATATTTTTAATGAGATTGATATTTTTATTGTTTTTAAACTATCTGCTGACTGAATTGTTTTTATCGATAGATGTTAACTGACTTTAAACTTAATCTGGATCTAAATCTCGATTTAGTCTTAATTTCTTTTTCCTTTCTATGACTTCTAATTTATTTTTCTCATCTTCATAACTGCTTTCACCCAATAATATTTTTAATGCAATTGCAATACTATCACTTAGTTTTTTATTTTTTTTCTATTTTTGCATTTCATCATAATTTTCTTTAAATTTTAAAACTTTATCTTATGGTAACATAGCGTGACTATTTTCTCCAATAAAATTTATAATTAATTATTGTTATTATTATTGCTATTATTGCTATTATAGTTATTATATCTATTGCTATTATTATTCTATTTAATCTAAATCCTTTTCATTATTTTATTAATTTCCTATTTTTACTATCTATCTAATTTTTTTAATAATATTTTACGATTCCTGGCCACCATGGAAATCCTCTAATTTTAGCCCAAACAACTTCATCCTTTTAAAACATAATAGAATATATTTAAGTTAAATATAATAATAATAATAAATACTTAAACTCTATTTGAAATATATTTCGATTTATTTAATCAATATTTTTATATAATATACTAAAATGTTTATAATATCAATTAATATATATAAGAAAATAACAATATAAATTATATGATTCATTAATGCATTTATAGTTTTTCTATAGTAACAAATTTAGAGTTAAAAATTCTTTATTGAATGTTATTATTCAATTGAGGGCATGTATATTTTTAAGCCATCAATAAATAATCATGAGCTCGATCTATACATTTTATTAAGCATTTTTTTTCATTACCTGTTAAATCTTTGTTGAATTCTTTTATACATAAATTCATACAGTGACTGTAATATGTTATTTATAATGAATTATCTAAATATTATTTTATCACTGTCTATTCATTTTATTATTATCTTAATTTCTGCATATTATTCAAAATATTTATTTATATCTATTTTTATATTTAATATTTACTCTTTATAATTTATTATATTATTAATTATTATTATTTATTTTAAATTAAAAAAAATTTATCTATTTAAATTAGTATTTATTTTTCATTAATTTAAATTATCAAATATAATTTTTTAATTTAATAAATAATAATATAATAAATATTAAAGATAAAAATAATAATGAAATGATAAGAATAATAGTAAAATTTGCGCTTAGAAATAGAAATATAAATATATATAAATTATAAAAATAATAAAAAATAATGAGTAGAGATATTATGGACTAAGATAATGAAAATATAGAATCCGAAAATGAATATGCAAAATTAACTAACCGTAAAAATAGCCAACAAAAATACCTAGAAGAAATAAATAAATCACAACAAAAAGAATAAAAAATATAAAAGGACGACGAAATAGAAGAACAAAAAAACAAACTAGATCAATTACTAGTAAAAGCTGAAAAATATGGAAATTATCTATTAACTCGTTCTAAGAAAATAAATGAAAGAAAGATAAAAGAGCAAGATAATTCTCTACGTAGATAATAAAAAATAAAAGATGAAATAATATCAGAAAGCGATGAAAATGAAAACTATACTCGACTAGAATAACAACCATCAATTTTATGTGATGGTTAATTAAAAGAGTTCTAACTTTTAGGTCTAAACTGGATGATATCTCTATACGAATCTGGTATCAATGGAATCCTAGCAGATGAAATGGGATTAGGTAAAACAATCCAATCAATAGCCATGATTGGATTTCTCATTCAATAATCAGTTAATGGACCTTTCCTAGTCATCGCTCCAAAAAGCACCTTAGGTAATTGGGATAAGGAGTTTTCTAAGTGGTTGCCTAATCTTAAGTTAGTTAAATTAATTGCCATTAAGGAAGAAAGGGAAAATATCATCAAAAATTAATTAATTAATCAATAATTTCATGTATGTCTCACTAGTTATGAAGGACTCAATTTGTCTCTTAATGCCTTAAGTAAGTTTAAATGGCATCTCACTATTATTGATGAAGCTCATCGATTAAAAAATGATCATAGTTTATTAAGTAGAAATCTAAGAAAGTTACATTCATTCTTTAAATTGTTACTTACTGGAACTCCTCTTTAAAACAATCTTCATGAATTGTGGAGTCTACTTAATTTTCTCATGCCTGAAATCTTTGATGATGGATAAGTATTTGATAATAGTTAGAATATAACTTAAAATAGTAATTAATAACCTGAAAATAATGTCTAAAATGAATAATAGAATATTCAGATAATAAAGAAACTGCATAGTATTTTAAGACCATTTATGCTCCGAAGAACTAAAAAGGAAGTAGATAGTACAATCCCACCTAAAAAAGAAATTTACATTTACGTAGGACTATCAAAAGTATAAATAGAAATATACAAAAACTTACTATTAAAAAAAACAACAGGAATAAACGAAGAACAAAACAAGAGTTATTATAATAACTTACTAATGCAACTACGTAAATTATGCAATCATCCTTACATTTTTGATAAAGTGGAGGAAGAAGGTGCAGATCCAATGGGAGATCATCTAATTAAAAATAGTGGTAAGTTGATTGTAATGGATTAATTGTTAAATAGATTGTATAATGACACTTAATCACATTAAATATTAATATTCTCATAGATGACCAAGATGTTAGATATTCTTGAGGATTATTGCAATATCCGTCAATATCAATATTCTAGGATTGATGGGGATACTGATATGTTTAGTAGGGATCATTAGATTCATGAGTTTACTCAATAACCATCTAAAAAATTCATTTTCTTACTTTCTACTAGGGCTGGAGGATTAGGAATCAATCTAGCTACTGCTGATACTGTCATTTTATATGATAGTGATTGGTAAATATATTTATTTATATTTATTTTATTATCTATTTATATTCCAAATATATAATTTTTATTTATTATTTTAAATTCTATTTATATTTACATATATAATATTCATATTTATATTTACATATTAATATATTAATATATTATTATCTAATATTTAGATATATATTTATATAAATATTATATATTTATATAATAAAATATTTATTATTGAAATATTTATTAAATTAATTATAATTTAATATTTATTTTATATTAAAAATATAACATTTTAATAGGAATCCTCAGATGGATTTATAAGCAATGGATAGAGCTCATAGAATAGGTTAAAAAAAACAGGTAAATGTTTATAGATTTATTACTGAAAATACGATTGAAGAAAAGATTATTGAAAGATAAATAGTTAAACTTAAGTGGGATAGTTTAGTTATATAAAGTGGAAGATAAATTCAAAATAAAAATTTAAGTAAAGAACAATTAAAAGATATGATATAATTTGGAGCTCAAGAAATATTCAAAGCAAGTGAAACAGGAACAATAAGTGAAGAAAGTTTAAATGACATATTATAAAGAGGAGAATAAAAAATAAATAATTACAAAGATTAAATAAAGTAATAAATGGAAAATATAATGGATTTAAGTTTGAATTAAATGGATCTTTATTAATTTCAAAATGAAAATTATTTAAAAAAGAAAATGGAAGATTAAGAAATTATTAATTAAAAACTAGTTGAATAACTTGATCAAGATTTCTTATTGAGAACAAGAAGGGAAAAGAAAATAATTTATAATGAAGAAGAAATTTAACAAGCATTGAGAAATTAAAAGATTAAATAAAAAAAAGATATAAAATTAAATGAACATTAATTATTTAAAAATAAGGAAAGACTAATTCACTTATTAACAATACAATAATCTTAAAAATTAACAGAGGAAGAAGAAAAAGAAAAGAATGATTTATTATAATAAGGTTTTATTAACTGGAATAAAGAAGATTATAATAACTTTATAAGAGGATGTGAAAAATATGGAAAAGATAATATTGAATTAATTTAAGAAAATTATCTTTAACATAAAGATATTGATGAAATAAAAAATTATAGTTAAAGATTCTTTGAAGAATTAAATAGTTTTCAAGATAAAGAAAATATAATGAAAAGAATCTAAAAAGGAGAAAAATAACAATTAGAAAAGATCTAAATATTTAACATCATAGATAAAAAATGCAGATAATACAAGAGCGTACTAAATGAACTAGACTTCCAATCAAATTCAGGTTACAAAAATTTAAAGAATAGTTTTTTCTAGTTGATTCACGATAGATGCATTTTATTTCACACTTGGAAATAAGGATATGGGGAATGGGATTAAGTGTGCAAAATGGTAAAAAGTGAATAAATTAATAGGTTTGATAGTTTCATTAGAAGTAGAAATCCATAGGATATCAGCAAAAGGATACAAAAGTTAATCAAAATCATATAAAAGGAGTAAGATGAAACCAATGTCAATCATCATAATCTTAAGAAAAACCAATCTATTGATATTCTTAAACTCAAAGCTGATATTCTTCAATAATCAAATCATAATGCTAGTCTTAAATTTTAAAATGTATCATAAACTATCAGTAAAAATATTGCAAAAAAAAATAAAAAATAAACTACCCTTATTGATAATTTCTTAATATAACAGAATTCCAATCTAAAATAAAAAAATATCTAAAGTGCTATAGTCAAAGAATATGAAAATAGTTAGAAAAATAATAGTAATAGAAAGGATAAAAACGGAAAAAGAATTATTGATGGAAGTTTACCTTTTCCTATATTAGAAAATAACGAAAAAGATAATAATAATTAAATTAACATGAAATAAAATGATTCTAATAAATTTGATTAAATATTAGAAGTACCTTAAGAATAAATTTGAAAAAACTTAATAGATAATTTATAAAAAATAATTAATTATAAAATATAAAATAACATATAATTAAAAATATTAAAGTTATAACAGATATTAATAAATATACTAATAATAAAAAAAATATCATAATTCAAAGCTTTTATTAACATTTGAATAACTGGAAAGTTTAATATGATGTTAAACAAAATTAGAAAGTTATTTTTATTATTGAGGAATTTTGATATTTCTCCAAGATTATTAGATTTACAAAGTGTGGTTTTAATTGGCTTATATTTTAGATTAGAAGATTCCAGCAGCTGCCAAAATAAATGCCAAAACGGGAGGACTAGGCTCAAACTATCTACTAAGTAATTCAGGATGAAATTAAGTTGCAAAAAAGAAAGGATGATCCTCTAATTCTAAAATCTAAAATTTATTATTATTATTCTTACGATATTCCTTCTTGTGTCATCTTCAGCTATTCCTGAAAATTTCAGTCCCTTTTGTTATAAAAACTAAGTATAATTTGGATTTACTTCATATCTATGTCGGTGTCTTTCCTCTATTTTTAATTTACCATAAATTTTGTATGCCAGCGTATTTTCGTTTAAACTATGATTAATAATTTAAATTTATTTCTTATATATATTTAACTAATTAATATTAATAAATAATAATATCAATATTATAATAAAAGTATATTGATAATGATAATAATAATATTAGTAATGAGAATATGAATTTAATGATATAATATAATACATAAGAGTAGTTTTTAGTCCTTTCCTCATGGTTCCACCAAGCATAGTGTTATCAAGATGATTCATTTAAGCAATAACATAATCATTAACATTGAGAGTTTAATCAGGATCAAACTCCTAACTAGTAAAAGCAGGTTAATTTAAAACATTTCTACTAAACTCAATTACAGCCATTTAGAATCCAAAACAGATTCCCAAAAATGGTTTTTTATTTTCCCTAAGATATTAAATAGCATCAATAATTCCCTAATTACCTCTAACTCCAAACCCTCCAGGAACTAAAACTCCATGACTATTTTTAACAATATCCCATGATATTCCTTACTTAATGTTCTCTAACTCAGCACTTTCAACCATCTAAATCTACAAATTAACTCCAGCCTCAACTCCACTATGTTATAATGCCTTAATAACACTCATATAAGTATCTCTCAATTCAGTATACTTACCGACTACTGCAATTCTGATTGCATTTTTCTCGCTCAATTATCCCTAATAAATTAAGTATTATTGTAATTCAATTATATTTGTCTATTCAATATTCAGATTCAATAACTCATCAATAATTTTAATAATACCTTATTCCTATAATACCAAAGGTACTCCAAGAGTAGTTTTGACATCCTGATTATTAAGAATCCTATTAATCTTAACACCTGAATACATAGATATTTTATTGAGATTAGTAAGATCCAATGGCTTATCACTCCTACATATAATGATATCTGGTTATAAACCATAACTCCTTAACTAAGTACAAGCTTATTAAGTGGGTTTAGTTTTCTACTCTCCAGATTAACTCATCATCGGTACATAAGTCACCAAAGCAAGGCAAACATTTTTCTTCCCTAATTCATAAATCAGAGTCCTTATACTTTCATAGAACACTCTACTTTCAATATCTCCCACTGTCCCTCCAATTTCTATAAGAGTTATCTCAAATCCTTTACTTTATCTTTTTATCATCTCAACTATTTTATTGTTCAAGTCTGGTAATAATTGATATGTTTTTTTCTCCTTCTTTTCCATTAATATTTCTTAATATACTTTTCCTGTAGTGATGTTATTGTCTTTGCTTAATCTGATGTCTAAATATCTCTCATAATTTCCGATGTCTAGATCCACTTCTCCTCCATCATCTGTCACATAACATTCTCCATGTTCAAATGGGTTCATTGTACCTGCATCAATGTTCAAGTAAGGGTCAATCTTCACTACTGTTACTTTCTTTCCTGACTTTTTTAGAAGATATCCTATTGATGATGTTGTTATTCCTTTTCCTAATCCACTTACACATCCTCCGCATATTACTATATATTTATTCTCTAAATCTTATTTTTCATTAATATTATCATTATTATTTTTTATTTTCTTACTCACTTTATCTAATATTTTCTATCCAATTATATTATTATTATTATCATCATCAAAATTATTTATACTCTTCTATTATTTTTCTTTCATTTTTTTCAAACATCTTTTACATTCACATTCTATTTAATTTATTTCACTATTTTCTTTCTAATTTTTTTCAGTTGAATTGTGGTTTTCACTAGAAATTTTTTCATCACTTAAATTTTATTATTTTTTAATACTATTTTCTAAGTTTTATTGATCTATATTTTATTATTTATCTTTTAAAAATTATTTATTATTATTATTATTATTATTATCATAATTTTAAATTGATACATCAGATTTTTAAATTATTGTCTCATCTTATTTTAAATTCTTATTCAAAATAATATTTTATTTATTATTATTTGTTGACTCTTTTTATTTAAAGTCCATATTTTTTTTTTAATTAGAAATCAAGTTTTTAAAAGTATTATTTAATTTTTAATTTTTTTCTAAAGTCTTTTCTTTTTTTGTAATATTATTTTGAATTAAATTTATTTTATTATCCTAACCGAATACGCTTTTGTTTGGACTGTATTATTTAAATTTTGAAAGTTAAATTTTTTCTTAAGAAATTGTAATTTTTTAAAAGATATTTGATTTAGATTGAGATTTAGATAATTATCAGGATTTTTCTTATGAAAGTTGAAATTATTTATTAGAACTATTATTAATAGAAGATTCTTACTATTATTATTTTTTTTTCCTATCGCATGTTTTACACGAATGTAATCTATCATCTATATTCTTATGATTTACAAATGAATTTTAATAAATAGATTTATCTCTAGAATTATATATTTCACTATTCTATTTTTTTAATGAAGAAAATTTAGATTTTTAATTTTTTTCTGCAGAAATTTATTAAGATTAATATAGTTTTTATTTTTCTTTTATTTGTTAAATGTTTCTTTAAATAAAGTTTTTATTTTTTTTTATTTATTTTTAAATTTTATTTATCATTAAGATATTAATTATTTATAATCAATATGAAATAATTTCTAATATTATATCTTTTTAAATATATTTTATATTTTTAATTATAAATATTTAAAAATAAAATCAAATGTTGATAGAATATTAATTTAATAATCAGTAATATATAAATTCTACTTAGCATTTTTTTTAAGAAATATATCAAAATAATTAATTTAAATTTTAAAACATTATTAGATAAGGATTTTAAAATCATAATATTTAATAGTTAAAAACAAAAAACAAATAAAAATGCTAAATTTTTAAATATTCAAAAAAAATAAGTAAATTTATCATAAAATCAGACATTTAGAATTAAAATTTTGATGATATGGATAGAAATTTAGAACAAAAGTTAGAAAAAATGATATAATAAATAAAAAATGAAAATATTTTATAAAAAAGAATAAATAATGTAGTAATAAGGAGAGCTCTCTAGACGTTAAATGAATAATAAAGTAAAAGGTACTAAGATGAAGTAAAATAGATTGTAAATAGCTAATCTTATATTTAAAATTTATATCGAGATTAATTAGAGAAAAATAATTGCATTTAAGAATAATTTTAAATAATCCCCTAATACCCCAAACTCTAAAACATAATTAATCCTTTATCTTTACCTAAAAGCAATTAAAGTATCATTAAGTACTAATTATCTTCCAACATCAAATGCAGAAGCAATTTTTATAATTTCTTCTTAATGAATAAATATAAAAATTATTCTTGGAAAATAAAGAATATTAAACTATTTTTCTTGTATTATTTTAAATATGAAGGTAAAATAGAAAAAGTAAGTTAAGAATTGCAAATTGAATTAATTTAATGTAGAATAATGTTGGAACTTGTGAAATCTCCTTTTTCAATTAAAAACAAGCGAAGAGAATTCAAACGTTACATTGATATAAATGATTATGAAAACTAAAAACAATTCATGAAAAGAATTTATGATGATATAGAGGAAATTGTCTAAAAATTCATTTTTTAGTATTATAATGTTTACGAGTAATACGTAAAAATCAACCAAATTTATCTCTCCTTAAATTAATTCAAAATTCTCATCAACTAATATCTGATTGAATAATAAGATGATTGATTATAATCTTTATATTATAGTTATAAATTTTGTTTATAATTATTAATTATTTTATATTTATCATAGTTCAAGATATTGGAATATCATCATTTACAAAGTTAATTTGATCCTTGACTTTCTGATCAATTAAAGTGGAGTTAATATTATTATAGAGATAATTTTTTTATTTAAGTTAATTAAACCAAGGTTTCATCTTTAAAAGTTTATCATTTAATTAATGAATAGGTAAATTCAGATTTTAGAACAATCTATTTTAAACAAAATTTTAAAGCAATCGAGATTATTAAGACTATAATTTGATTTGATTTTGGAAATAATCATTATTGGAATAAGAATGATTTTCAGGTTAAAGAGACAATTTAAGCAAATCATATTTTAATAGTTATTTATAATTTCTGTATTAAAATACTAATAAAATGCAACTCTTAAATACAATTACATCTTCTTATCTCTAGATCTTTGAATGAAATTCATGATGACCAAACATTTCCTTTTCATGGATTTCTAATTAGTTTTAGAAAGTCTTTTAAATTCGATGAATATTCCATTTTCAACTTTCGATTGGCCATACATTTTTTTACTCAATCATTTATTTTGAAATTCTTTTTAGTGTTCCTTTCAACAACACATAAAATCAATCACTTTTTTCGTATATTTCATAAACTAAATCATCTTCAATCATTACATTCACTTCAATTGTTCCTAACAAAAGACACAATTAATTTTCTTCTAATTCTTCAAAAAATTACACACTCTTTAGAAAATCTATATAATTTTTACTGTTTTAAAAAAAATCATCCTATATAAATTTTTCTAAATCTAATCTATTAATTACTAACATCAAACAATCTTTTTCGCACTTGTAAATACTATTTTTTTATTATTTTTTTATTAATTATGAGTTGTTTATTATGCTTTTTTTCTCCAAAATATTAATTCTTTAATTTTCTCTATTATAAATCCCTATTTATCCTTCGTATATTAAATATAAACTTTCTCTAAATATTAAATTTTCTTATTGTTGTTCTTTGCAATCAAAAACTATTTCATTTTCTTTTATTTTCTGATATTTAATTATTTTAGATATTTATTCTAATACAAAATCACTCAAATTTTCAAATAATTTTATATTTTTCAAATAATTTTTTAATAATTCTTCTTCTTCATCTGATCTAGAAATTTAATTCTTTTTTATTATATCAATTATAAAACAATTATTTGTTTTATTTTTCTTTTCAATAAATCCATCTAAATTTTAAAACCAATCAGGAATTAAATTTTATTTAATCATTTCTTTTTTTTAACCATAATTTAATTTTTTTTTACATTTTTCTATCTAACTTTCATTTTACAAATTCTTAATGTAATTTTGATTTTTGTTTAATAATAAAATATGTTTATTCTAAGAATAATTTAATCTATTTTTTTATTGACTTTTGGCTCACAAATTTTATTATAAATCTAATTGATTTTATTTCTCATCAATTATATTAACTTTTTCTCTAATTTTTATTCTATGCCTTTCTTCAGTACAAGATCTAAATTATTTTTGAAGATTTTATTTCAGATGTTCTTATATGTTTGTTTTAAATTCTTTTTTGATAAAGAATTCTTAAAATTCTTATTATTATTTGCTGCTTTTCTTTTCTAAAATAAAACTATTTTTTAATTTTCTTTATTTTTATATTGATTATGAATTTAAAGCAATTGAGTTGTTTTTAATATCTTTTGAATTTTCAAATTAAAGCAATCGATTTAACTTAATTCAATAATTTAACTATTATTAATTAATATTCATTATTATAATATTTGATGATTATAAGTTATATTATATAAATTATAAAGAATAAAAAAATAAAAAATATCTTGAAAATGTAAATAAATAGCAGTAGTTAATAAAATGGTTAGAACTCAATTCAAAACAAAGAAATAATATAATAAATAACCAGAAATTCATTAGTTTATCCAAATTAATAATAAATATTGATTGGTTCTTAAGAGAGAAGCAGATCTCAAAGCAGAATAATAGACGGTTAATAATAATATCAAGTGCAATATCTTTAACCCGTAATGTATTAACAATCAGCACAGCCTATTTAATACGTGTCTCAAATTTAATAACAACCAGTAAGAGTAATAGAATAACCAGTAAGAGTAATAGAATAACCAGTGATGGTCTAATAACAACCAATGATTGTTTAATAATAGCCAATAAGAGTCATAGAACAACCTCGATAATCAATAATTGTCAATTCTCAATCAACTACCACTTCTCATTAAGGCTATGAAATGGTCATCAATAAGTAAAAACAGGAACTTGATCAATTGAGATTCATTCTTAATTAGAAAGAATCCAAAATCTTATCTCTCTTAGATGAAAATACTAAGTTAACTTAATTGATCTCTATTCAGTCTGATAACTCACAATATATCTTCAAAATTCAATAGTTAGAATCCGATATTTATAATTCTTCTTTATAACATAATGATTTAAGATTATCTTCTCAAACTTAAATTCAGGTACTCATTATTTTATAATCTAAGAATCTTCAGAAAAAGATACAATAATATGAAATTGAGTAAGAAGATATTCTAAAGTAATTTAATTATCTTTAAGTTAAAAACGGTTCTCGAATTCTCTTGTTGGGTTTAGAAAATGAAAGGCTTCATAATATTATTAGATAACAGCAATAAGATTTATCAGAAATTGAAACTAAATATTCACAATAGATGTCATTAAAAAAGAGTATTAACTGTAACTAGTGTGCTTAATAAATTTTATATTTGTAGCAAGAAAATACTTAATTAAAAAATTCATTGAGGATTTAAAAAGGAGTTTGTTAATTATGTGTTAAGTGACCAAATCTAAATCAGAACTTTATTTTATTATTATTAATGTCATTAAATATTATTTAGTTAAATTTTTTTATTTTAATTCAAATAATGTAATCAATTACAATAAATAATCATTAAAAATAATTCAATAAAAATTTATTAATTTAAATGTGAAAATTTTATTAGATCATATTTTTATTTATAATTGTTAATCTTTGTATACATTTTTTCTTTTTTCGCATAAGAATTTATAAAATAACTTTTTTCATTCGATTTTTTTCCTTTTCATTCACATTTATATTTACTAAATCAGCATTTTTTCCTTTAATTTAATTGATACTTTTTCTAGCTTTAAGCGCCTTTAAATTAAAGGTTTGCAATAAAAAATGTCGTCAGTCTTAAAAAAATCTCTTAAACTTTATCCAATTCTGAAAGACTTAAAAACCTTTTTTCATTTTTATCCATATTTTTTCTATTTATTCCTTTTTTAATTCACTTAAATCTTTAATTTTTTATAATGATTTAATTCATATTTATATGAACCTCTTTATGCCACAAGAAATAAATATAAATTAATTTAATATTTAATATATTAAATTATAAATTATTTTAAATAATGTTAAAAACAATTAATTAATAAATTGAAGAATTATTTTAAATAGTAAAAAAATAAGATGAAGAATTAAAATAACAAATAAAAATAAATGAAAATAATAAAAAATAAATGGAATTAACAATTCAAAGTTTAAAAAAATAATTAGAATAATAAATATTAAAATAAGA